>Ga0310690_10005362_pt1 | contig 17455 bp, 20 predicted proteins | sample AusTroGonzalo_MG_2_FD_207661 | JGI IMG/M metagenome (GOLD analysis project Ga0310690, IMG submission 207661) | Bovine rumen microbial communities from tropical cattle in Woodstock, Queensland, Australia - Gonzalo_04 (v2) (version 2) | ecosystem: Host-associated > Mammals > Digestive system >...
CCTTAAATTTTGCGGGCGAAAAAATTGCAAGGGGTGTGGTATATGAGAACAAGTTTTGCAAAAGTTAAGACGGAAATCAAAAATTTGCCTGACGCTTCAAAGCAGTTAGCCATGAATTTACTTGATAAAGCAATGTTCATGGAAGCAGAACTTTTGAAGCTTCAAAAAAATTTAAAAGAAAAGGGATGGACTGAAGAATACAAGAATGGTGCCAATCAATTTGGGCTCAAAAAGAGCTCAGAGGGTGAGGTTTATATTGCCCTGGTGAAAAATTACAGCACCGTCATGAAACAGCTTCAGGACATTTTGGGAAAAAGAGCGGGAGAGACCACAGACGAGCTCATGACATTCCTGAAAAGGTGATTTTATGACAGAACTCGAACAATATTTTGGCGGCATTCTTGACGGAAAAATTGTTGCTTGCGAAAAGATGAAACGCGTTTCCGAAATGTTGATAGAGTCCTATCTTGCGCCGGAAGAATTTCACTTTGATTATGAAATTGCAAAGCTCCACATTGATTTTATTGAGAAATTCGTCAAGCTTCCCTCCGGTAAAATCGGAACCCCGATTCACCTGGAACTTTTCCAAAAAGCAAGGCTTCAAGCCATCTTTGGCTTTGTCGACGATAATGATCTGAGACAATACAACGAAGCTTTGATTATTGAAGGCCGTAAAAACGGCAAGACCACAGAGACGGCAGCTGTTGAGATTGATATGCTTGTAAATGACAATGAGGGCTCTCCCCAGGTTTACAACGTAGCAACAAAACAAGAGCAGGCAATGCTTGGATTCAACGCGGCCCATAAAATGATAAAACAAAGCCCCATGTTAAAAAAGCACGTTCAAAAGCGAACCAGTGACTTGTATTTTAACTATAACATGGGATACATAAAAGCCCTGGCAAGCAATACACATTCACTTGACGGCCTTGATGTTCATTGTGGCGTCATTGATGAGCTTGCAGCAATCAAGAACAGGGACATATATGACTTAGTAAAGCAAGGCATGGGCTCAAGGCTTCAGCCCTTGCTTTTTTGTATTACAACAAATGGCTTTGTCCGGGAAAACATATTTGACGCACAGTATGAGTACGCCGCAAATATTTTATCCGGCAAGATAAAGAACATAAGATTTTTACCTTTCATTTATGAGCTCGACTCAATTGATGAATGGGACAAAGAAGAATGTTGGATAAAAGCAAACCCCGGACTGGGTACCATAAAATCTTTTGACTATCAAAGGCAAATGGTACAAAAGGCAAAAGATGACCCTTCCTTCAAGCCAACCGTATTGGTCAAAGACTTCAATCTAAAACAAACAGCTGTTACATCATGGTTACGCTTTGAAGACCTCAACAACGAGGAAAGCATCAAGCCTGTATTTGATTATTGCATAGGCGGATTTGATGCAGCTGACTCAACAGACTTAAATGCAGCTGTTGCTTTGATGAAAAGACCGGGAGACGAAAACATCTATGTCAAGTCAATGTTTTGGATCCCGGAAAGCGTCATTGATGAAGCGAACAAAGCCGGAGATAGAAAAGGCCGTGACAACGTGCCGTATGACCTTTGGATTGAACAAGGATTCATGCGAACATGCCCCGGCAACAAATGCGACAAGAAAATATTTCAAGAATGGTTTGATGAGCTCAGGGAAAAAGATGATCTATATACAATGTTTATAGGCTATGATCCTTGGCATATAGATGATTCAACACTCAGGAGCCTTAAAGCTGACTTTGGCCAAAATTCTTTGATTCCAGTAAGGCAGGGCGTTATTACTTTATCGGAGCCAATGAAAAACCTTGCAGCTGAGTTTAAAGCTCATCACATTATCTATGATAATAATCCGGTGCTCAAATGGTGCCTGATAAATACAGAAACTAAAGCAGATGTCAATGGAAACATTCAACCCGTCAAAGGCTTAGATTCAAGAAAAAGGATTGATGGAGTCGTTGCTCTTCTTTGTGCTTATAAGGTCCTGGAAGACAAGAAAGACTCATATGTTTCAATGAATAAAGGTGTAGAAGAATGAGCATATTTTCAAGAAAATCAAAAATTGATGAGTCGGTTGAGCGCGGCGTGAAAGAATACTTTGAACTTCTTAACGCATATACTCCCAGGTTCACAACATACGAGGGCGGTCTTTATGAAATGGAGCTGACAAGAGCAGCCATTCATTCATTTGCCACACATGTCAGCAAATTAAAACCCGAAGTCAAAGGTGATGAACGCCTGCAGCTTATTCTTCAGAACAAGCCCAATGTTCTGATGGATACAAAGAAATATTTGTATAGATTAGCAACAGGGTACATGGTAGATAACAATGTCTTCGTTGCTCCGATGGAAGACCGGAGAGGAAACATTGAAGGCTTTTATCCTTGCATTTTGGAGAAGACTGAGCTCATCAAATACAATGGCATAACATACTTAAGATATACGATGAATGATCAGAATAAATTTGCCATTGAGCTTGACAGAGTCGGCATCTTGAACCAAATGCAAAGAAAAGATGAACTCTTTGGAGAAAGCAACAACGTAATGCGTCCCACGATGGAACTCATGCACACAAACAACGAAGGCATCAAGGAAAGCGTCAAAAACGCAGCTGCTATTAGATTCATAGCAAAGCTTGCCAATTCCTATAAGTCTGAGGACATCACAAAAGAAAGAGAGCGCTTTGTTTCAGAAAATCTTTCCACCAAAAACCATGGCGGCGTCATGCTGTTTGACCAAAAATATGAAGAAGTCAAACAGATTAACTCAACGCCGTACACGGTCGACGCTAAGCAGATGGAGCAGATCAGAGACAACGTTTTTGACTACTTCGGAACTAATGAGAAGATTCTGAGGAACAATTTCACATCAACAGAGTGGAATGCATATTATGAGGGCAAGATTGAGCCCTTCGCTATTGAGATGAGCCTGGTACATAGCAATATGTGCTTTGACCTTAACGAGATAAAGCAGGGCAAACAGATATTATTTACAGCAAACCGCTTGCAGTATTTAAGCAACAGTGAAAAGCTGCAGACAGTTACACAGCTGATGGACCGCGGCCTTATTTCTTTAAATGACGGCCGTGAAATCTTCAACATGTCCCCGTTACCGGATGGAGATAAAAGATATATACGTTTGGAATATACCGACGCAGAAAACTATGCAAAGGAGAACGATGACGATGCCAATACTACAGGAGAGACAGTATAGAGAACTCGCGCCGATGACTGCCGAAGTCGAAAGAAAAAGAATTGACTCATCCTATTATGTCGAAGGTTACGCCGCAAAGTATGAGCCCTATATTTTATGGGAAAATGACAACGGCCCCGTATATGAAGAGTTTCAGAGGGGTTGCTTTAACGGTACCGACATGAAAGATGTAATTATGCAGTATGACCATGCCGGGAAGGTCCTGGCGAGAAAATCATCAGGCACATTAATAGTGGAGCCCGATGATGTTGGTCTTTTCATGGCAGCAGACCTGTCAAAGTCTAACGCCGCCCGTGATATGTATGAAGAAATCTCTAATAAGCTTGTTACTAAAATGAGTTGGGGATTCATTCCGGGAGACTACTATTTTGACGAAGCAAGAAGAACGATAGTTCACACTTGGGTTAAAAAGATATTTGATGTTAGCGCAGTTTCATTACCTGCCAATGACAACACAAATATACAGGCGCGTTCATTTGCTGACGGATTGATCAAGCAGATGACTGAGGAGCTCAGAGCGAAAGAATTACACAAAAAGGCTTTAATAAAAGCCACACTCATCAAAATCGGAGGTATTAATTAATGAATTTGAAAGAGATTCAGGAAAGACTCGCAGCCATCAGTGAGGAAATCGTAGCCGATGGTGCTGATGTTGAAGCGCTTTCTGCTGAAGCTGATGAGCTTGTTGAACAGAGAAATAAACTCATTGAGGAAGAGAAGGCAGAAGAAGAGAGAGCAGCGAAAAGAGCAAAGACTCTTGAAATCGTTGCAGGTCTTAAGACCAAAGAAGAGACAAACCTTGCAGAAGAGATTAAGGAGATTAGAACCATGACAAATGAAGAAGTAAGAGCAAGCAAAGAGTATGCTGAGGCATACCTTGACATGTTAAAGGGTGTTACAGCTGATGATTCACAGTGTAGAGCACTCCTTACAGAGAACGTTTCCGGTACCGTTCCCGTTCCCACAATGTTAGAGTCTGAAATCAGAACAGCCTGGGAAGAGAATACACTCATGAGCTTTGTTGGAAAGTCATACTTCAAGGGCAATGTTAAGATTGGCTTTGAACTTTCCGCAACAGGAGCAACTGTTCACACCGAGGGACAGAGTGCACCCGATGAAGAAACTGTTTCACTTGGTACCGTTACTATCACAAACGAGTCTATCAAGAAATGGATCACTGTATCTGATGAAGCTATCAGCGGCACCACAGTAGACACTGTTGGCTATCTTTACAGAGAAATCGCAAAGAAGATTGTTGAAAAGGCTGAAGAGATTCTCATCGGTAAGATCACAGCAGCACCCGCTTCCGCAACTTCAACAGCATGCGGCGTTCCTACATACAACGGAGCAACACCTGCAGAGGATACAATTGTCCAGGCAATTGCACTTCTTTCCGGTCAGGCTCGTGACCTTAGAATTGCAATGAACAGACAGACATATGCAACCTTTGTTGGCCTCGGCCTTAAAGCAAAGTACAACGTAGATGTATTTGACGGATTAAGAGAGAGAGTTGTTTTCACTGACAAGCTACCTGCATTCTCAGCAGCATCATCCGGCGCTACATATGTCATTGTAGGTGACTTCGGATATGGCGCACTTGCAAACCTTCCCGAAGGTGATGGCATTGCTATCAAGTACGATGACCTCTCACTTGCTGAGAAAGACCTTGTTAAGATCGTAGGCCGTCAGTATGTTGGTCTCGGCGTAGTAGCAGACAAAGCTTTCGTTAAGATCACAAAGGGGTCTGCATCCATCTAGTAAAAACCAACACAGGGGGCGCTTAAGCGTCCCCTATTTTTCAGGGTGAACTATGAACGAATTACTTAAAACAATAAAATCATTCTTGGATATACTTGGAGACGATAGAGACACAGACATACAGCAGATTATTGAAGACGGTCTCAGCGACATGAACAGAGTTGGCATTTTAACCATCGATGAAGATGGCAGCTTTATCAACCTGGATGACCCTCAGATAATTGGGTGTGTGAAGCTGTTTGCTAGGTATCAGGTAAACTACGGCGGCGAAGCTGAACGTTATCAGAAAGCCTATAGACAGAAACGTGACGCTCTATCTATTCACGAGGGCTATTATGCGTGATTCTAAAATTACTCTTGTAACAAAATACAAAGCTGACCCAACAGCAACAACAATCTCAAGCAAAGAAACAGATGTATGGGCCTCCAAGAAATCAGTTGGAAGAACAGAATTCTATGAGGCTTATTCATCCAATATGAAGCCGAAGATCATTGTTGATATTTTGCCGGACGAATATAAGCGTTCAATTGTTTCCCAGGCAAGTGGCCCGGTGGAGCCCACGCGAATTATTGTAGACGGCAAAGAATATAATATACTACGCACATTCACCAAAAATGACTACTCAATGGAGATAACACTCGGATGAGCACAAAAGTGAGCTTGGAGTATACCGAAGCTGTCAACGGATTAAGGGAAGAAGTCCACAGACTGAAGTACCTGACTGATGACAGCATGGAGACAGCCCTTTTTGAAATTGGTGCAATTTTGAAATTGCAGATTGAAAAATCTTTACCAAAGAGCAATAAGGAGCAGGAAAAGCGCAAAGGTCGCACCAGGCAACACACTCATTTGGTGGACGATGTTAAGTATTGGGTTGGTACAGCAAAGAAAAGCGGCCAAAAGTACGTATCAGCTTTCGGTGGAAGAGATACAGGATACAAATGGGGCTGGGTCAATGATGGCTACATCCATGCAGGCTCAAAGACATTTGTTCCCGGGATCCATTTTCTTGAGAAAGCTCTCGATCGTTCTGAGGGAATGATTGAGGATGCTATTGATGACGCTTTAGAAGAGGCTACTCATGAATGATTTAAAAGATTTAATTGTTTTGGCTTTAGGAATTCCATATATAGACGAAGAGACGCCTGTTTTCGACGGTTCATTTACTTTGTCCCCGTACATTGCAGATGGATTGAGTGGAAATGGTGAAGTAATGTCGACAACGACAAAGCTGTATGTTGAATTGTTCTATACCGACAAGTTCACACTTGTTGAAAATGCTTTAAAGCTTTGGAAAGAAATTTCAAAAGCTAAAGGCATGGCAGTAGAAAGCCCTGACTACACATATGAAGCTAACGCCCAAATGTGGCGCGCTTCTTTATCAGTTGAACTAATTACCAAGGAGGCGTAATTATGCAGAAAAGCGCAAAAGCTTATAAGATTAATATTACTAATCCTGTTTATTGCATAATGACCCAGGACGATGCTGAGGGCGTAGCTTACGGAGATGTTAAGAAATTTGGTGAAGCTATGGAAATTTCTATCACTCCTTCAGTTTCATCCGGTGAATTATACGGAAATGGCTCAAAGGTGGATACATACTCGAAAATTACAGGCTTAACTGTAAGCTTCAAGAACACCAAAATCCCTATTGAGACAAGACAGGAAATTTATGACCTGCAGGTTTCCAATGGCGTTGTAATTGAGACGGCAGACAACCAGGCTACCAAGTACATTGCTTTTGGTTACGAGACAGAGCAGACAAACGGACAGAGTGAATACACATGGCTTCTTAAGGGAAGACCGAAGCCGTTTGCAGCTGATCTGAAACAGTCTGAGCAGAATGTTACATACTCAACAGACACAATGGATATTGAGTTTGTAAAACGTGAGTATGACAATGCTTTCAGATATTTTGCAGATGCAGCAAACCCCGACTTCACAGAAGAGCAGGCGGCTGCTTGGTTCTTATCCGGCCCCGTTGCTCCCGTCGCTCCCGTTCCTTCAGTTTAATAGTCAAGAAGAGGGGCATTTCACATGTCCCTCTTTTTTGTTTTAGGTAGAAAAGAGGTTTGAATATGAAAACAATTAATGTAGCGCCTATCGATGAGATAGAAATCAAATTAAAAGACAAAACATATATATGCAGCTTTAACATGCTTGCAATGGCATACATGCAGGAGGAACTTGTTAAGCTTGACATAGAATGGACAAAAATCACACAGTCAACAATATGTCAGATGGTTTTATATGGCGGTATTAAAGCAAACCATGAGGAATTCACGTTTGCAGATGCAGGGGTTTTAGTGAGAGCCCTGGGACCGTCAAGCTTCAACGACATAATGAATATATATCAAAATTCAATTCTCAGTGGATTGGACAAGAAAGGCAAAGAAAACTTAAAAAAATTGACAGCTCAGTACATGGCACAACTTCACAAACAAACTTCCATATAGACGAAGCATATTATTTGTATGTGGTTAGGCTTCGGATGTCTGAGCAGGAGTTTTGGAGAAGCCCATTCAAGAAGATCAATTTTATTCTCAACACTTACACCAAAGAGCTTGCAGCCACATTTGGAATTGGCGCAGCTGAAGAAATCCCAACAATAACAAGTATGAAAGAAATACCGGGGTGGTAACTTATGGCTTTTAAGAAATCCATAGTCTTAGGACTTGACTCAACACAGTTTGACCAGGGTATTGACTCGGCAAACCAAAAACTTGATGAATTAGAGAGCAACCTTGAAGAAACAGAAAGCGCTTCAGGAGAGGCATCTCAAGGGCTGGATAATTTAGGAAATAGTGCAGATAATACAGCCCAGGCCGTTGTAGATATGTCACAGCAGTTTAGAAACGGGGTAGATATTTTGATGTCGGTCGGTCAGGCCATCAGAGGCGTCACTGAAGCAGCTATGCAGTACGCTCAAGACATCAGACAAATGTCATCAGAGACAGGGCTTGGGGTCCAGGCTATTCAGGAATTGAGTTATGTGGCAACAAGTGCCGGGACAGACATGGAACATATTTCTGCAGCGCTGAAAAACGTTGAAAAGGCTATGCAGGCCGCCGCAAACAGAAGCGGTGACACATGGAGAGTATTCAAGGAGCTTGGCGTTCAGATAACTGACACATCCGGAAAAACACGAGACGCTTCTCAGGTTTTCATGGAATTAATTGACAAGCTAGGAAATGTTTCAAATGCAACCGAACGCTCACAGATGGCCATGAAGGTCTTTGGGGATTCAGCCAAAGACTTGAATGAAATGATAAACATGGGCGGTCAGGGCATTTCACAGCTGATTAATGAGTTTGACGCCCTGGGTGCTTCTCTTTCCGGGGAAGACATACAGGCATTATCAGAAGCACAGCGTTCAATTGAGCAGATGGAAGCATCGTTCAAAAGCGCAGCTTATGAGCTTGCAGCATCATTTGCGCCAGCTATTCAGGCCGCTGCAAACTTCTTGAAAAACCTAAGCCCGGAAGCAAAACAGGCCGTCATGGTTATTGCAACCTTAACATTGGGAATAACAGGCTTAGCAATGGCTGTTGGAGCCCTAGGCGTTGTTTACACGACTATGATGGGAACCATGACAGCAGCCACACAGACTTTCATGGCTCAGGCAGGTCCTATACTTGCAGTTATTGCAGCTGTTGCAGCTTTAGCTTTGGCAATCAAGGAATTGATTGACACCTATCATGAATGGCAGGAAATGACCGGAGGAAACTTTGGCCAATTCTTATTGCATCCGGATGGAAATTTTGAAGGTAGCAACATAGGAAGAAATGCGGCCGGGACAAACTTTTGGCAAGGTGGACTCACATGGGTTGGTGAAGAAGGCCCTGAGCTTGTTGAAGTTCCACGAGGCAGCAGGATTTATAATAATCAACAGAGTACAAGCATCGGAGGAAACACCTATAATGTCAACATGAGCTTAGACCTCTCAAAAATGAAGTCCATTGACAATGTTGTAAAAGCAGTTGAAGGCTTAAAGGTTTCAGCCGGGGCTCGGAGGTAAAAAATGAGTGAACGCATTAACGCAACGCGATCCGTATTATACTATCAAGATTTGGCATTGCAGCCATATTTGTGGGATAAAGAAGATCAAGATTTTGCTGCACCTTATTCAGTAACAGTAACACCATCAAGCAATACAGATAACAACAAAAGAAGATGCGCATATTTTGCGTTTCCTATTCCTTCAGAATACAAATATAAAAAGATAAGGGTTAGACTTCGCGGAAGTTTAACAACAAATGCATACAATTACAACATCCCACAAAATTTATGGGTTGCTTGCAACTTTTTCCAAGATGGAGAGTGGAACTTCCCCACACCCGTATTAAATAACCGTGTGCGTTCACAATATGTAATTGAACAAATTGGGCTAGGCTATGAAGAAGCGCCTGTTTTGCATGATAGATTGACGACGACAAATAAAAGTCATACGGCATGGCCCTGGAATGATAAGGCATCAGGCTCAAATATCACGGCCAACATATACAAAGACTTTGATGTATATGTTGGACCAACAAATTATTTTGCTGCAGGTATTTTTGTAAAACCGAGTTACGCCCATATAACTACAGAACAATATTACTTCCCGTGTACGGTCACGGTTAACGACATATACATTGAAATAGATGAGAGCGTTGAACCGGAAGATTATAATTTTTTCACGCCAATATATCCCAAAGAGGTAAACGTTAAACAAACAAATGACACTCTTTTTTCATGGTCAAGAAGCTACGATTTTGCTTCGAGTATAAGTAGTTTATATAACATGCCTCTTTCAAGCAGAGGAATAAGTTACAAAAAAAATGGTTCCTCAACACCAACTCTAGTTACAGAAGAAGGAGACGGCAACACAGTAGAAATAGAAGCAAACACATTTGACATTGGCAGATATAGCTATGAAATAGTTATATATGACCTTTATGAGAATGCGCTATACTCTCAAGATGTTGAATTTGGTGTTATTGGTCAAGACGCGGCGCCTTCAATTACAAACGTAACAGATGACTCAATACCAACAATAACCTGGGAAGACACAAATCAGGCAGGGTATGAGCTTATATTGAAAGATGCAAACCAAAAAATCATATACGAGTCAGGCATTGTAATAGGTACTAATCTATCTCAGAAGATTCCTAAAATGTTAGAGAATGGTTCATATATTGTTGAGATTAGAGAAATAAATATATATGGAATCCTTTCCGAATGGGGTTCTGCTGAGTTTACTCTCGACTTAGAAGCAGCCGATGCTCCTTCAGACATCATAGCTGTAGTAAACAAAGATTACGGCGTTGAAATCAGTGGAACACCTGCAGAAGATTCAACCAAAACCTTTGTGGTTAGAAAAAAAGCAAGGTCTGAAGAGATTGAAGTCATTGGAGAGTATTCCGGTGGAGTATTCACAGACTATGAAGTTGAAGGCAACACTTTTTATGAATACTCTCTCAGAAACTATGATGCAGCTTTTGCAGACGGGGCATTTGTTCCCGTACAGGTTAAAGTCAAGGAGGTTGTTCTTCATGACGCCGATGACTTCAAGAAGTATATTGAACTCCATCTTTCAGAAGAAAATCAATTTGACATAGGATGGACAGAAGCACAGAGCAAAACCCTATACAGAACATTAGGACGCCCGTATCCTGTCAAGGAAATTGGAGAATGGAAGGATACAACAAGAACATTCAAAGCTTTTGTAAAAGAAGAAGATTGGAACAAGGTTCTTGACATGTATTACAACACACAAAAAATATACTTCAAAGCTGATCATGAGTTTTTTGCTTGTGACATGGAAATAACAGATAAAGGTCGCTATATTGGTGGTGGTTACATCATTGAGTTTTCAATCACAAGAATATCAGAAGATAAAGAGGCAATCATATGAATATAGCATATGGACAGTATACACAAGAAGAGCTCATCAAAGCACTGTCTGAAGAAAGTAGGACAGTGTTTTATGAGTATATTCTTGTGGACTCACAGAAAAACTATATAAACACAATCTCAGTTGATAATGCAAAAATCTCATATGATTCAGAAAATGAAGTTAAAAGAACCCTCTCCGGAGCTGTCAGAGCTTCAGACATAATAGATATAGACACCCTTGACTATTACATACGGCCATATATGTGCCTGAAGTATAAAAAGGATGTAATTAGATGGCCGTTGGGCCTTTTTTTAATTAGTGTCTCCGGTGACTATGAGGAACATGCAAAGCTTCTTGAAATCACGGGTTATGATGTCAGCAAAATAGCCCTTGATGATAAAACTGATACAAGAACATACGCACCCGGAGAAACGGTTTACACTTCGTTCGCTGCTCAAATAGCCGGCACACTCTACTCAAATGTCACAGTTATCCCAAGTGAAAAAAGCTATGCAAATGGAATGGAGTGGGATATTGGCACACAAAAATTAATCATTATAAACGATGTACTCAAGTCAATTAACTATAATCCACTATACTTTGACGAAAATGGAATTGGTCAAATAACACCGTTTGTATTTGATGAAGACAGAACCGTTGACCATGTCTACCAAGACAATGAGACATCTATCATAGTGGATGGCATCAACGTGAGCACTGACAGGTTTGAGGTACCAAACAAAATAGTCAGATATGTTGAAAATCCCGATGCAGCATATTTGGTGTCAACATATGTGAATGATGATCCTGATAGCCCTTACAGCACTGTCAACAGAGGGCGCGTCATTGTTGACATTGACTCGGTTGACGATATTGCTTCACAGGGTGATCTTGACAACTTAGTTTACAGAATAGCAGCTCAAGCAAATTCAACAGAAGAAATTGAATTTTCAACTCTCAACATGCCGGGGCATGGATACAGAGATTGTATTTTCTTATTAATCAAAACATATGGCATTGAAGGCAAATATATAGAAACCTCCTGGGAAATGGACCTCTCAGAAGGTGGCCTCATGACCCATATAGTTAAGAAGGAGGCACTGCTGTGAGTATTCAAAGTAATCAGCTTTACAATGAAATTGTTCAAGCCGGAGAGACGAACGAGAAAAGCGCAAGATTGGCAACGGTAACATCAACAACAGGCGGCGTGTTCATCCGATTCTTCGGAGAAGATACACCAAGCCAAAAGCCTTTCAAACGCCTAAGCTCATACACGGCAAGGGTGAACGATGTTGTTCTTGTACAAAAAATAAATGGCTCTTATGTAATAACAGGAAAGGTGACGTAAATGGTACAGCTTGAATATACTTTAAAGTTTGACATGAATAACACCGGAATCATTGACACGGGCCTGAGACTCAAACAGGGAGACTCAGGTATGAAGTTAGTGGCTCAGGTATACAATGGCGGCCAGGATGCTTTTGACGGCTCCACAGTTCCCAAAATCGTCTTTAGAAGACCTGACGGCGCCGCTGTCATGGCTGACATGACTATAGGGGATGGAAATTACACATATGAATTTGTTGGCAATGAGTTACAGGTTCCCGGCAAAGAAACCCTTGACATCAAATTCCCGATCGGAGAAGACGGAAGAGAGTCAACAGTTACATGCTCTTTCGATGTGGTACCGGACACAGTTACGCCCAACACGCATGGCGCAGGAGTATATGATAATGACCTTGCGGAGATCATTGCGGAAGCTGTCGGCTTGATTAGTGAGCTGAAGGGCGTCGAGTCAATCACAAAGACAGGGTCATCAGGTTTAGTTGACACATATACAATACTTTACACAGATGACACATCAACAACATTCACCGTAACAAACGGAGCTCCCGGAGCACAGGGCCCGCAGGGTCCCCAGGGTGAAACAGGAGCAACAGGCCCCCAGGGTCCTGCAGGTGAAGCAGGAGAAGCCGGAGCACAAGGCCCCCAGGGTGAACAGGGTCCTGCGGGTCCACAGGGTCCCCAGGGTGAAACAGGTGCAACAGGAGCAACAGGCCCCCAGGGTCCTGCAGGCCCACAGGGTCCAAAAGGAGACGATGGCACAGGCTTAGAGTTAAAAGACACATACGCAACACTTGCCGATCTTGAAGCTGCACATCCTACAGGCTCAGCAGGAGATGCTTACTTTGTTGGTGACTCAACAACAGGATATGTTTACATATGGAGCACAACAACAAGCTCATGGAGTAATATCGGAGCTTTGAAAGGTCCCAAAGGTGACACTGGCGCAACAGGCCCCCAGGGTCCCCAGGGAGAAACAGGAGCAACAGGAGCACAGGGCCCCCAGGGTATCCAGGGCGAACAGGGACCCCAGGGTGAAACAGGTGCCACAGGTGCAACAGGCGCCCAGGGACCTGCAGGTATTACTCCGGTGATTTCAGCAACAGCAACAGCTGACGCAACATCAAGCGCGAACCCTACAGTAACAGTAACAAAATCGGGTACCGATGCAGCTCCTGCCTTTTCTTTTTCTTTCAGCGGATTAAAAGGAGCCCAGGGCGAACAGGGTCAGACCGGACAGACCGGACAGACAGGCGCCACAGGTGCGACTCCTGTTATTAGTGTATCGGCAACGGTAGACGGCAATACAGGAACCCCCGGTGTAACAGTTACAAAGACAGGAACAGCTGAAGCTCCTTCGTTTGCTTTTTCCTTTACAAACTTAAAGGGAGCCCAGGGAGCACCCGGAGCTACTACTTTAGCAGGCTTGACAGATGTGCTGCTTACTAATCTGCAGGATGGACAAATCATTCAGTATAGCGCCCAGGAGCAGGCATTCATAAATGTAGCCAACTCAGTAACACCTTCAGCTACTTTGTCATTACAGAGCACTTCCCCGGTGCAGACGGGTACCATAACAAAACCTTTGACCGATGTGCTTGAGACAATTGGAACAGCTGCATCACAGGCTTATACTGAGAACAGCCTTTTTGTTGGCGTAGATGGTTATTTCTACAAAGCAACGGTGGACATAGCTCAGGGAACTACTTTGACGCTTAATGGAAACTGTACGGCCACAAATATCCGCGCAGAAATCTCAAATTTAACACAATCTTTAGAGACTCTATCCAACAATGTTTTGAACTTGGCTGATATGGAAACCATAAGCATAAGTCAAAGCCTCGGCGGTAATACTTGGACAGAAATCTTTAAATATACGGCAACGGCAAACGAAGCACTTATCATATTAGGTGTGTTTGCCTGTTGGGGAAATCCAAACGCTATTGCTCAATTAAGCCTTGCTAAAAACGGGACAGGCGTTGCGACGTTTTCTATAAGCGCAACATCAAGCGACACGTTTACTCAAGGTGTTCCGTGGGTAATTCAACTCAATTCGGGGGATGTATTTACCATTAGTGCGTTGAAGAACACGGGTGGTTCTATATCGCTAAATGGTGCTTGCAATAAGCCTAATCAGCACGTTTAGCGATAGTAAACATAAGTGGTTGAGTTAGTTATTTGTGATGCGCCATTTCTTACATAGTTTCCACAGTAAAGGGAACTTCGGGTTGCTATATATCCTGTGCTTGCACCATTTCCGTTGCCTGCAAAATAACCTGCTTGTTTAAAGTCCCTTTCGGTATCTGCAAGAAGTATATAAGGGATAATGGTAATTAAGTAATCGCTAACGGATGTTGATGTTGTGACTACGCATAATTCATTAAACTCGTTTGGTAAGTTTATAGGCGTATTGCTATTAGTCGAGCCATGATATTTCCATTCTAAAGACAACGCATTAATCCTTTGCGTTAAATTTGAGATTAACGCTCTATTGTTTGTTGCTTCTATGTTTCCGCCTACGGTCAAAGTCGTATTCTGGGCAATATCGGTTGTGGCTTTGTAGTATGTTCCGTCATTACCGAGAATAATATCTCCTTCGGAATAAGCCTGACTTGCACCTGCGCCGACTGTTTCAACTACATCTGTTAAGGCTTTCTTTACAACTGCGGTCTGAACAGGTTTAGTTGAGTTTGACAATGTAGCCTGTGCGGTTGCGTTTTTCCACTTCTGAGCGGTTGAATCATAGACAAGAATCTGTTCGTCTGTTGCGCTTGTTATAGTAACATCAGATAACTGACTCAGTGCGCCTGCGATTGTTCCGTTCTGCCACTTCTGGTTGGTCTGATTCCAAATCAATACCTGACCATTAGCGAGTGAAGTGATTGCAACGTCACCGAGGTTTGACAAATTACCACCTGCGGAACTGATTACGCCGTTTGCGTTAATCGTGATAGATGTTCCATCAGGCTTAACAAGTCCTAAACCTTGTACGGATGCGGTTGGAACTGCGATTGCTCCTGTTGTTGTGTTGATTGTGATTGTCTGTCCGTCCGGCATTACCAAGCCTGCAACTGTGGTTGAAGCTATGGGAGCGGAAGAACCAAACTGCTGCCAATACTCTGTCGCTGAGACGCTTGGTGTAATACCCACGCACTGTCTCTTGCAAAGCCATGAAATACCGTTGTAGGCAACCAAGTCCAACATATTATACATAGTTGCGTTGTCCCACGTTCCCTGGGGAAGTATTAATATCCTACCTGCTGATACCATTTAGAAATATCTCCTTTCTTATGCGCCTCTCTGTGCGGTTATTTCCCACATGAGATTGCCTGTTGTATCATCTATTGAAAGAATCAAGCCTGTTGCAACGTCATAGTACAAACATCCGTCTGTGAAATTGACCTGCATTGTGAGGCCTGTGAGTCGTGCGGTTGCAGTATCGAGTAAGTCTTGCGACTGATCTCGGAAGTCCTCGCAAGCGTTTCTGTATGCCTGTGACTGCTCGGCAAAATACTTGGAGTTGTTTGTGTCCTCTCCTGTTCTTGTCTGAGTTCCGCCGATTGCCCAAGATTCAGATAAGGTCTTGTTTGCATCTGCCGAACTTGCCGCCGCCTGTGCGTTAGACATGGCAATTCGTATGTCTGCAAGGTAGTCCGTCTGCAAATGTTCATCCGTGATTGAATGAGCTTTGATATTCGCCGAAACAACGCCGCTGACTACTGAGAATGCGATTGTTGTCGTGTCGGTAAATTCGTTCTGTTGAATCAAGTACGACAAATCGATATAAGCAGGAGTTCCATCTGACTGAGTAAGGACAATCTGCTGAGTTTCCCTGTTGTAACTCCAGTTTGTCGTTATTTTTGACAGGTTGGTTTCAAGTGAAACTGTGGAACCGTCCATCTTAGTGACTGTGATTGTTCCTGTCTGATTGTTGATGTTTACGGCCTGCACTAATCCGTTTGCGGAATTTACGTCTAACTTGGTCGTGTCGAGTGAAATTACTCGGTTGTCAACCTCGTTCAGTCCGTAGTCCATGCGGTTTAGGTTGGTTTCATTTAAGGCCGTTGCTTCGGAAGGGTAGTTCTCCCAATTTATTCGGTTGTAGGCTTTTTGCATTGTTCTTCCTCCAATTCTTTGAGAATTGTCTTGTCCGCCAAAGATTGAACCTTCAGCGCAGTTATCTCTAAGGCCATTAAACGTGCCTCAATAGGTACGTCATTATATTTGTTGACAAGTTCGTTCAGTTCGTCTTGAAATAGTCTCATTCTGCTATTCATTAGTAGCTCCATCCGTGTCGTTGCATTGCTGAAGCAAATCGGGTAATGTAGCTTTCTATTGCTCCGAATCTCGTATCAACATTTCTTCCGCCAACCGTGCAGCTTGAAAATGAAGCAGAACCCGAAGTTATGTTGTTGCAGTTTACACTTCGGAATGTTCCCAGGGCGATTGAGGAAACTCTTGCGTCAAGTGAATTGATGCTTGCCCTTGCCGCATTAAGGTCTGAAATGCTTGCCTTTTGTGCAACCAAGTTATTTACGTTCGCTATCTGAGCCGATAGGTTGTTGACGTTTGCGTTCGTAGCGTTCAGATCAGATATATTTGCTTTGCCTGCAACAATGTTCTTTGTATTGACCAAATCCGCATTTACCTGATTGATTCGGTTGTTTGCGTTATTGATTCCACTATTCAGCGAGGATTCCGAGCTTTGCGCTCTGGAAGTCTCATTCGCTATTGCGGTAGAGTTGGCATTTATCTGACTTTGAATTGACGGAATGTAATTTGGTTGCAGCTTGTCTCCGCTTGCCTTGTATGAATCCGTCAAAGCCTGAATGCCTTTTAGCGTTCTCTGAAGCACATACGCTCTAACGATTGACCTCTGTGCAATCATGACAACGAAGTCACCGCATTCAACGTAGGGAAGTCCCATGCACTCAACTGAGGCAGGCTGATACCAAATTCCTCTTACTGTGTTGTAAAGGTTGATAACTACCTGATTGAGTGCCTCTTGGTTAAGTCCCCAAACAAGCGGATTATCTTTCAAAGTGAATATGTTTCCTGCCTCGCCGTAGCTTGCGGAAATCTGTCCGTTCTTGTTGATTAACTGAACCTTGCTGATTGGCTCTGTCTTGTAGTTCTCAAAGGTTAATGATGAATATGTACCCTTTGCCACGTTGTCAACTGCGTTCTCAGCATGAGGATATAAATCATCTGCCGGATAAAGTGTGTCGGCAGGATAGATTGCCTCTGTACCTTCAACTAAATGA
>Ga0310690_10005363_pt1 | contig 17448 bp, 8 predicted proteins | sample AusTroGonzalo_MG_2_FD_207661 | JGI IMG/M metagenome (GOLD analysis project Ga0310690, IMG submission 207661) | Bovine rumen microbial communities from tropical cattle in Woodstock, Queensland, Australia - Gonzalo_04 (v2) (version 2) | ecosystem: Host-associated > Mammals > Digestive system >...
CCGCCAGGGTGAGTCTGGCATGGTGAACAGATGTGAAGCATCGTAAGACCCGTAATCGTTCGACGTGCGAAAATAAGGATGACCCGAAAGGGAGAACGCACCAACCAAAAGGTACGGGGCAAGGATGCACCCATGATCACTGGGTGTATCGAACGAACAAGCCCTCGGGCCAAAGATGCCACCTAAACCAGACATAATCAACCTCCGTATTGAACACGGAAACCCCGTTGTTCTCCTATCTGAGATAGGTACCGAACCCGTGAGGGTAAGGAAAGGAACAGCGGGAGTAGGAGGTCGCAAGAAGCGAATGCCTTCCTGTAATGGGAAGGATAGCCCACATGGGTAATCCGAAAGGATGCTGACGTGCGACTGGTCAACAATCGATGGAGAACTAAGTATGACGACAGATGCAGATACCTCAACGACACCGAAAGGTGAGAGGCCAGCGGACGTTAGGACGCTCGCCAGCGAATGGAATTCCATAGACTGGGATAGGGCAGAGTCTACCGTAGGTCGTATGCAGAGTAGGATATCGAAGGCTTACAGAGACGGAAGAAAGTCTTTGGCTAAACGTCTTTCATATCTCCTGACACACTCATTCTACGCCAAAGCACTGGCTGTCAGAAGAGTGGCGCAACTGAACAAAGGAAAGCACACGCCAGGTGTGGATGACGAACTTTGGTTGTCATCCGCATCCAAAATGAGGGCTGTATATTCCTTGAACCAAGGAAAATACCGCTCGAAACCACAGAGACGCATATACATTCCCAAGAAGAATGGAAAGATGCGTCCGCTTTCCATACCAACTATGTATGACCGTGCGATGCAAGCGCTATATGCGCTTGCATTGGAACCGATACAAGAGGCGACCGCAGACCCTAATTCATATGGATTCAGGATCGGACGGGCATGCCAGGATGCCAAGGAGCAGATACGCCTGATGATGGCAACATCCAAGAGGCCCCAATGGGTACTTGAAGGAGACATCAAAGGATGTTTTGATAACTTCTCCCATGAATGGCTGATGAAGAACATCCCGATGGACAAACATATCCTGAAGGAGTTCATCAAAGCAGGGTACGTATATCACGAAACCTTGTTCCCGAATGAAAAGGGAAGCCCCCAGGGAGGAGTCATCAGCCCCATACTGGCGAACATGGCGCTGAACGGCATGGAAAGAACTGCCAAGAAATCGGTATCATTCTGCAGTCTGGTAAGATTCGCAGATGATTTTGTCGCAATAGTCAAGACGCCAGAAGACGCCGAGACAGTGAAACAGAACCTGATACCGTTCCTGGCGGAAAGAGGGCTGGAACTCTCCGAGGAAAAGACGCTGATTACCCACATTGACCAAGGATTCGACTTTTTGGGATGGAACTTCAAGAAGTACAAGAACAAAAAGAAGAAGATAATGCTAATCAAACCGTCGAAGAAATCGCTGGAAGCAGTGAAATCGACGATAAGAGAAGCGACCCTGGAACATGGACTGGCTAAGACCCAGGACGAGATAATCACCGAATTGAATCCGAGAGTGAGAGGCTGGTGCAATTACCACCGCTCTGCGGTGGCATCTAAGACATTCTCCTATGTTGACGCGTATATGTTCGACACTCTGATGGAATGGGCCAAACATAGACACGCCAACAAGAGCAGGAAATGGATTGCAGAAAAATACTGGCACCCAGATAGGAATGCCAGGAAAGGTAAGAAAACCTGGGAATTCTGCACAGATGAAAACACCTTGTTCAGACCAAGAGAAATGAAAGTAAAACGCCATATTAAGACAAAATGTTCCTTCAATCCCTACATAGACACCGAATATCTGAATAAACTCAGAGAACTCAGGAAATATGAACGCGGATACAGGAACAAAGAATTCGCCAAATAAGCCGCCTTGAGAAGCAAGGTTATTGTTGGCTTGAGCCGTATGATGCGAAAGTATCACGTACGGTTCTTAGAAGAGGGCGACCCCGTAAGGGGTTGTCCTTATTCGACTGATGGGGAACAGAGCCGTCATCACGACCGAAGAGAACTTCGAGAAGAGGTCCGGACTGGGGATCTACCTGCACTGGAACGGAGGACGCGACAGCGTTCAGGGATTCCTGGAGTACTGCAGGCTGAGAGCCTTCAGGAGGCCCGAGAGGGACGACTACGGATGGGCCAGGCTGACGCAGGTGATCGGGAACTTCATGGGAGGAGACGGATGCTCCGTGGGGATAGACGACGTCAAGTGCCTTGACATGGACAACGGCGACAACGGCGTGTACCTGATGAAGGACTGGAAGATCGTCGGAAGGAGGTTCTACGACTCCACCTGGGAGCAGGACGAGTACGGACTGTGCGAGTTCCTGCACTATCTGGACAAAGCACAGCCGGAGGACCAGCAGCTTGGCGGGGATATGATAGACTGCCTGATGCACCACGAGAGGACGATCTCCGATGTCTGTTGGAATTATGCGTATGAGATGAACAAGAGGAAGGATGAAGGGATGGGATGCACCGGATTCAAGATAGGATCCTACTACTCTCTGAACGAGAGGGAGCCTGACCAGATTCTGAAGGTAATCGATAAGCCGTTCATGGAGCTCATCGTGGAGATGAAGGGGGAAGAGAAGACGCTACCCAGATTCCAGTGGAAGGACGGAAGGGAATCGATACTGGTCCCGGACGAGATGAGAGGACACATCTCCATCGATTCCACCAAGGAGGTGATCGCATGAGCCTGTTCGAGACGGGGACGGTGGTCATGACCTGCGGGATCAAAGACCTGGTGTTCTCCGATGAGCACGCCCAGGAGGTCGTGGAGAACTGCCTGGAAAGGCACTGCAAGGGCGACTGGGGAGACCTCTGCGAGGATGACAAGGCGATGAACGACGAATCCTTGGAAGCTGAAAAGAACGGAGGCTGGACCGACAGCCTGTTCAGCAGCTACGAGACCGATGTCGGGAAGATCTACGTCATCACGGAATGCGACAGGTCTGCGACCACGATCCTGCTGCCGGATGAGTATTAAACCAATTAGGGGCCGAAAGGCCCCTTCGATTGGCGATAGAATGACCATGGAAGGAGATGCGTTATCACTCCTAGGTAATCTAGATATCATGGTCTGACGGATCTCGTAGCGGCCATAATGGACATCAGTAAGTGTGCACGCAGGCGCCCTTTGCTGAAAAAGAACGTCCCCTGTTACGGTAGAATGTGTATGTTAAGGTGAGGCCGCCCGGAATCCCGGACGGCCTTCGTTTACCAAAGGTTCTCAGCTTCTGCACATGTAGAGATATCCCGCCACGGCGGCAACGGCCAGGATGATGATGGCGGCCGCTACCGCATAGATCAGGACGTCGTCTCCGCCTGCGTTCGGATCCTCGTCGATGACGGCATAGATCGAACAGTGGGTGGTGATACCGGTCATCTCCTGCCTCTCCGCATCGTAGGACCCTTCGAGCTTCTCCATGTCCCCGTTGTCGGCGACATAGTACATCGCAGGGACCATCCCCTCCGCGGCGACATGTTTAACGAGGAGGGTCAAGGTGCCGTTGATGCTGCTGCCGAGGCTCTCGCCGCCGGACGACACCTTGATCTCGAGGACGCTGGCGTTCTCGCCGATGGCGTCCTTCTGATCCTCCGACAGGGAGATGTCCTCCGAGGCGGAGAACTGAATGACGACATCGTCCTCGCCTGACAGGTTCTCCAGGACCTCCTTGGATACCTTCAGTGCGCCTTCGGACGAAACGATGTTCAGGGCTGCGCCGGAATCGGACATGCCCTTCATGGCCTCGCCCGACAGGGTCAGGGATATACTGTCGGTCGTTGATTCCGCGAGCATTACCTTCTCCTGCTGCACATCGGGGATCTCTCCGGAGACCTTCTCCTGAAGGGACACCGCGAGTTTGACCTGCTCGGAGGATATCGACATCACGCCGCCGGACTGGTCGCTTCCGAGAACGGTTACGATCTCCGCGTTGCTGCCGTCCTGCGGGACCTCGACGGATGATTTCACGGAGCCGTCCTTGGATTCCGCCACGACCTTCTTCTCGGACGTCTCCTTTCCGGATGCGTCCTTGGATTCGGTCTGAGTGGAGGTCAGCTTCGCCTCGTCATCCTCGACTACCTTCTCGGTGACCTTAGTGGACGAGGTGCTTCCGTTGGAGTCGGTCACGGATTCCTCCCTGACCTTCTCCGTCTCCTTTGCGCCGTCGGCGCCCACGGTCTCCTTTACGGATTCCTCGGTGACGGTGGTCTTTCCGGATTCCTTCTCGGTGACTTTCGTGGAGGACTCGGTCACCGTCTTACCCTCTTCCTCGGTCACTTTGACGGGGACGATCTCTTCGACCTTGGAATAGGTCTCGTTGCCGTCCTTGTCCCTCAGTACCTCGGATTTCTCCGTGATGTTGCCGTCGGAGTCCTTGGTCTCCGACTTCTCTGTCGATCCCTTGACGTTGCCTTCGGCATCCTTCTCGGTCTCCGTGACGGTCCTGACATCCGATACGCTTCCGTCCTCGTCGGTGACGGACTTGGTGGCGGTGGCCACCTCCTTGTTCTCGATGACGTTGCCGGCCTTGTCCTTGGATACGGTGGATACCGTCTCGACGCTGACGTCGTTGCCTGCATCGTCCTTCTCCTTGGTGTAGTCCTTTACCTCCTCCCTGGAGGACAGGACGTTCCCGTCCTTGTCCATGGATGTCTCCACGGTGCTGTGATGGGTGACGTTGCCGGCCTTGTCCTTGACGGTCTCCTCCTTGACCTCCGACATTCCGGTGACCTTTCCGCTGGTGTCCTTGGTGGTCACCTTGACGTCCTTGGTCTCGGTGGTGGTTCCGGAGGGGTCTTTCTTGGTTTTTGTGGTGGTCTCTGTGAGAGTGGAACCGTTCTCGTCCTTCTCCTCGGACTTCTTGGTGACCGATCCGTCAGCATTGGTGGCAGAGGATTCGGACACCTGCTTCTCGATGGTCCAACGGACGGACTTGTCGGTGAAGGTGGCGTCCTCCCACGCATAGCCGTTGTTCAGCCTGAGGATGGCGGTGTAGCTTCCGACATCCTTTCCTGTTCCTCCGGATACGACAGTGTATGCCGAGGTGTTGGACAATCCTGTGATGTCCCTGCCCGTCCAGGTCTGCTTGACCTGGGGGATCTCCACGGCCTGGATCCTCTGAGCGGACGAGTTGTCACCTGCGGTCATTCCGTAGACGAGCTCGAAGCTTCCGCCTTCCTTGTAGTAACCGAGGGTCTTGTCGTTGTAGGAACCGTTGTGGTACTGCACCCAGTACATCCACACTCCGTTGTCGAAGTGGGTGTCTCCCATTCCGAAGATGTGGTTGACCCAATGCTGGAGGCTCTCGCCTCCGGAACTTCCGCTGAAGAAGCTGCAGGGAATCTTATTCTGCTTTAACGCTTTTTCCAGCGCTGAACCCGCATCCTTTCCGGTTGCTGTGAGGGTTATACCCCTCTTGAGAGCGTTCAGGTCGTATCCGGATTGGCCAAAGTTAAGTTTGTTCGTATGGAACTCGATCCTGATGTCAAAGGTGTATGTGGGATCGGTCGTAGGTACGTTCAGGACCCTCACATTGACGGTATCCGTTTTGGCCCCCGATGCCGATGTTGCTGTGATCACCGCGCTTCCAGCAGAATTGGCTGTGATTACACCTGTGTTTGAATTGACAGAGGCGACACTGGAGTTGCTGGAGCTCCAGGTCACGGTCTTATCTGTGGCATTCGATGGCTCCACCTCATACCTGATGTTGCCCTTGCTGTCACCCACATATAGGGAGATGCTCTTATCCAGCTGATTGATTTTTACAGCGGTGACATCGACCACCTTCTGTTTGACCTGGATGGCGTATGTGTTGGATATCTTAGCCTCATTCAGCCTCTGGGATTCCACAACGAGTTCCGCGTTTTCTTCCAAAGTGCACTTGATCTTTGCGGTGAAGGTCCAATTCGTCTCATCGATATCAGCGAATGCAGGTATGTCCCCGGTAGCGGTCTTGACGGTGAGATTGACTACCTTGGTACCTTCCAGAACCTTTCCGGAGACGCTGACGATGCCGTCGGAATACACGATGATCGGTTCGTCATCATCCGCATCCGAAGGGTCGCTTACTGTGACCACGGATATGACTGCTATCGCTGCTATGAACAGCAGCAGGCCCATGATCTTCCTGTTCATGACGAACCACCTTCCGTAAGGTCGATGTATTCGGCAAGGACTAGGATGTTGCCTTTGTATACGGTGACCAACGCCTTGACCGGCGTCGATTCCTTCGTTATGGTGCTTGTCACGACGATCTTCCCATCCTCTGCAATCTTCGCTTCGATCGGTTCCCTGACGAAAGTCATGTCTGAATAGGCCGCCTGGACCTGGATGTTGAGTCCGGATTCGTCAGTGGTCTCGATCGTGTACTCCAGCTTCAGGGTGTTATCCTTGACCTCTGTCTTGGTTACAGAGATATCGTAAGTGAAAGCACTTTCCCAAGATAACCAATAGATAGTACCTCCCGAGACGAACTTGGTGCCTGCTAAGGAGGTTACCTTGTTACCGGACGAATCCTTCCAAACGGGCAGATATCCATCCTTGTGGACCCTTGGGAAGTCTCCAAGGACGTCAGATCCGACGATTCCGATTATGTAGGAATCGTCGATCTCCTCATCGCCCTCGAAGAATTGCACAAGAGAGGCGCTGTTTCCAGGCACCATCTGCACTCCGATGATACTGCGGTCGCCGATATTCTCCTTGAACGAGTATGTTCTGAATGCCGATCCATCCCAATAGGTGTAGACAGAACCTTTCTGGACATTCGCATCGCCTGCAGCTATTATGAAATAATGATCTGTATCATAATTTCTATTTGCAAAAGAATCAACATTAGACCAGATATAGGCGCCTAGTTCATTTTCTTTACCATGAACTGCAATTATTGATGCATTTTCGATAGATATTCCATTGATTCTAGATACTTCGTACGTACTATCGATATTTATAACGGAAGAGTCCAAGGACTTGATTGCATCATGTATATTCTTTCCATGCGAAACATACCATCCTGCCCTCTGTCCGTCATCGATGAAGAAATAATACGGATTATTCTCTACCACCGAATAGCAGAAAACGCTACCTGAATCATCATACCATATTATTTGTCCAGATGGACCTGCCCTTATTGCCTGAGAACAATAAGATGTGCCATAGACCTTGCTCTTAAACGCACCTGTGGCACTAGTTTTATCACTATAGTCCTCAAAGATGTCTATAGCTTCCATCGCAGAATACGGTATAAGGTAGATATACACCTTTCCTGTGGATTCGTAATAGTAGTCGCTAATCACTATAGAACCGTGCGATGCCCTACTAGATTCACGATAAATCACCACATCTTCCGTAACCTTTCCAGTATCATCAGTTTCAGAATTAATGAATTTCTTCACATCGAAAACATAGAAGAAAGCCCCGTCCCTACCTGATGTGTTTACATATCCGCGATCGTTCAAAACAACGAATGCAGATGTAGCTGCTCCTGAGCCCCCAGCATACTCTCCAGATATTGTATAATATCTGTCATTCTCAAGGAATGTACCGTTTTCTGCAAGAGGGATGCATACTATAGATGATGCCTGATCGGCATTACCAATCTCGAACAACCCAGTATTGTATACTGTTGTGAAGAGATATTTCTTTCCACCAGTCTCGTAGTACGTTAGCCATCCATCGTCTAAAAGATACTTTTCCCAACCATCCAAGATGTGTGAATTGTATTCACCATCTTCCACATTAATTGATCCAATTGCACGAGTGTCTCCGGATGCCTCGATGAAATAGATGTGACCGGATTCAAATACGGGGGTTGATGTTGCGCCGTATAGGCCGTGCCAATTTGTCTCAATTCCAGAAGCCCAATCTCCATTGGTTGACTGAGATATCAAACCGTTGATAATCGAAAACTTAAACACTTTACCCGCGTACAAACCATAATAGTATCCGCTATCGTAGAAGACAGCTGTGTAATTCTTATCCATATCACAGATGTACTCTAACTCTGTATCGTAAACTTTGTACGTTGCATAATCGAATATCATGCCGCCCCCATAACCTAAGTAATGATAGAACGCACTTACAGTTGTATTATCAGTATGAACTGACGAAATCACATATCCAGTTTCAATATCTATTCTTAACAAGTCGTCGTTAATTCTAGCATATACTGAATCGTCAACAATCAAAGGTATACTTGGGAATCCGGTCCAAACATTCATAGTCGTATTGATCTGTCCACGAGACTTCCAAATCAAAGTAAGATTGTCATCAGGCAATGGAGTCGGTACTGAAACAATGTTCGTAAGAGCATTAGAGACTGAAGAATAAGTGAAGTTTGCCTCAATCTCCAAATCATTTTGAACCAATACTTCAACGGTCTTCGAAAATACAGGATCATCCTGACTCGATAGAGAAAACGATTCAAATTCGAATCCTCTGGGGTCAGTCCACTCGATTATGATAGTGGTTCCTTTATCCACATATGAACCGTCATGCAATATCATTCCTGATTCTGTCTTCACTGTTACGCCTATGTCTTTGAATGTTATCTTCCCAGAATCTACAGATAACCATTTGGCATAGACATCATAATCTGCTGTAGATACAAACCCTGGACCGCTGAATTCGCTATTATAATCGCTATCGAAATACCATCCAACCAAATCGTATCCTTCACGAGTGTATTCAGAGGTTGCTTCCATATACTTCGTCTTGTTTATCGACTGCCCTTTGAATAATTCTACACAGGCAACCTTATCACCATAATAATGGAACGTTGCTGTTATGGTATCTGCCCCTGTCCACTCTCTTTCAACTATACTCAATGATTTTTCAGAGTCTAATGTCACATTGTACAGGCCATTGGTTGGATTCAGAACACTATCTCCATATTTGACCACAATATCAGAATCTGCCATTTTTTCATAAGTCTCTACAGAGAAATACACTGCTACTGGAGATGAATTAACTATCTTATCAACTGGGCACAAACACTCTTCGATTTCAGATACTATATTCAAAGTATTATCTGTGAGAATCTCCAGCATACTAAAGGCAGTACTGATTGATCCGCTATGGACATTTACTGGCATGTCTGAAAATATTCCCCAATTGCTCGAATTGTTGAACAGTTTCTTAATATCTTGAACAGAATCTTCAGTGTAAACATCAAGTCTAGATAAGTTACTGACTGAACCGTTCGATGAACCGCAGAATAACCTATTGTTATCTCCGATGTCATTGATTGTCAGCGAAACCTGATAAGGAACTTTAGACAGTATATTACGCTGAGCTTCCAAGGTATTACATTTGATAACGATGTTGGAAAGCTGAGGACAATTGATTCTGGATGACGTTATTGTTAGTTTTCCCTCTGTTTCGATAGTTAGATACTCTAATCCGTCCAATTTTATGTAATTGTTTATAGTAATGTCTTCAGACGATTTCCAAACGATGCTTTTTATAGACAAAACATTAAGATCTGAACTTGTTAGGAAGTTCACACTTGGCAAACAAGTCACACTAGATGGGATGACTAGATTCTCAACAGATGATGGAATATAAACTAATGAAGATACCCCATCAATGGTTGATAATAGTGCACCCCCTGAGTAACTGAATTTACTGTTCCCTTCTTCTACAGATATGTTTGATGATTTGTTGACCGAAAACGCTGCCAAATCAATTTCAATCACGTCAGCCGGTATTACTATCCTGTCCAAATCAGATTTTACATGGATCAGAGTGTTATTTGATTCAATTAATCCTGACCCTACCTTTACTGCATCAGAACCGTTTCCATCAAAAACAGTCATACTTGAACAACCTGAGAATGCCCCCGAACCTACTGACTCTAGCGAATTGGCAAAGAAGAATGACTCAAGAAGAGAACAACCTGAGAATGCATTTTTCCCAATGATTTCAAGTGTACTGTTATCTTCAAAAGTAACTGTCTCCAGATGGCTGCAACCACTAAATGCATACTCGTCTATCAATACCAAAGTAGAAGGCACGTTTACAACTCTGATTAGGAAAAGATCCTCAAAACAGTGTTTTCCTATTGAAAGTGTAATTGCTCCATCCTCGAATACCACCTCTTTTAGAGAGGTCAGACCAACGAAGGTATAGTCCTTAAAATCAACATTGGAACCCGCAGAGAACTTGATTGATTCGATATTGGAATGCTTCGAGAACGCATTCAGATTTGTCTGTCCTGAGCGCAAGTAGTAGTAATCGGTTGCTACCGAAGGTATGATGACCTCCTTCAATCCCATTGGAATGCATATCATCTTGCTACCGTTCTCAATTTTTTCCAAAAGGATTCCGTTTTCAGACAGGTACTTCTGATTTCCTTGTTCAACAACAATCTCTGTTAAAGATGAGGCTTGAGATGCAAAATCTACATCAATCTGTGTGACTGTCGACGGTATCGAAATCGAAGATACATTTCTGTTGACTCCGAACGTTCCTATTGTGCTAGTTCCCTGAGGATACGCGACAAAGGAAATACCAGAATTGGCAAATACGTTCGATTCGAAGACATAATTAGAACTAACAGAAGCATTTGTGTACGTTATACTAGTAAGAGCCTCAGTTCTTTCAAAACAATATTGTCCGAAATTAACTTCAGTTCCGTTGATAACGATACTCGATAATCCGGTGCATGTGCTGAAAGCCTGCCGACCTATCGAGGTCACCGACGATGGAATTATTAAAGATTCCAATCCGGTTCCCTGGAAAGATCTGTCACCGATTTCTGTGAGATTAGAGCAATTAGAGAAATCAACGATCCTTAAAGAACTCATACCCTTAAAAACATCAATATCGATGGTTTCTAACGTGGCAGGCATCAAAACAACGGTATAATCTGATGAAGGCACCTGTGTTTTAGTCAACTGAGTTGTTCCCTCTGGTATTACCAGTACTTTCTCACCAGGATACAATCCATACACAGCGTCCCCATCTTTAGACAGCTGGTAACCATTCCAGGAATATCCGTTATCTAGCGTAGTGGTCTCGCAGAAGGTTATATCCGCGTCCGACGGCCAATCCGCCGCCGAGAAATCCGACAGCTTTCCCAGCGGAATGGTGATGCTCAGTTGGGAGCAGTTCATGAACGGCTTTCCGCCGATCTTGCTCAACTGGCTGTTGGCTGCGAAGGTCACGTTCGTCAAGGTCGAAGGGAACACGGGATAGTTCCCGGAAAGGTCTGTGACGCCTGCAGGGATCTCTATCGATGCTATGTTCGATCCGCTCAACGAGTTGTTCCCAAATGATTCCAAGAGGGATCCGTTCTCGAATGTTATTGATGCTATGCCTTCGATGGACAACGCATTGTCAGCTATGCTCTTCACAGATGACGGTATGATGACCTCGGTGTTGCTGAAAACACGAGCATCGGACGCATTGGTCATACTCACTCCGTTCAATGTACATTTGACTATATTCATCTGACCCTGGTTGCAGTCCCTGACGGTCTCCACGCCCTGCGGTATCGCCATGGTATCGGCAGGAGCTCCGACATACCAGAGACCATCGTTCTCAGAGATCCAGTTTACTCCTGACAATGATGAATCCAAAAATCCTATTGCATAGGGGTTCTGGTATGTTTTTGCGATATTATCGACGGAATTGAGCATACTCTGATATGCAGACAGGCGTCCCTGTGATAGGGATCCAACCCCATTCTCCACGGAATCGCAGACAATACAAACTGCATCTGGATTGAAGACAGCGGCCGTCGCACTGGAAACCTTGCTTGTTGCGGACGTACGGGTTTGTTGGCTTCCGTCACTTTTGGTATAAATCCATGAGAGCATCGTCTGTTGCACTGCTTTTGAAAAATTAACAAAATTTACACCCTTGCCCAGAATGAGATTGGCATCTTTGAGAGAATTCTCCTCGAGTTTGATCTGTGTGATGACGGTATCGGAATGCGGTGGGTCCAGAACGATGGTGGTCCCCTGAAGGGAGTTTGCTTTGATGTCGACGTTGCAGGCGGCATAGATGAACGATGCCTGTCCCGAGGCCCATTGGGTTTGGGTCTCGATCTGGAATTCCACATTCAGGTCCCCGATGAGATATAGCCTGTGATCGTCCTTGTTCCTCCAATCACCCAGCCCGGAATCAGTGTCGTTGATCCTGTATGTGACCGCAGAATCGCTGGATACCGAAATCACTATGGCCGGGAAATCCGACATAGAGCCGGTCACCGGAGATATCGAACATACTCCATTCTCAAAGGATACCGTGTATGACCAGGATCCTTCCTTCCCGACTTCGCTGACCGTGTATTTTCCTGTGTCATCTATCAAATACGAGTATCTTCCGTCTGGCGATATGCCATTTATGTCACCATCAACCTGATTTACGATACAAGACAGAGAACAGATGACAAGCAAAGATACAAGGAAAATCAACAGACTATTTGTCTTAACCGTAGACATAAAAAACACCTGCCACCATGACCTCTATCCCGTCATACAAATTATATTGATGGGCAGCCATGAAAGCTGCCCAGGAATAGGTTTACTAAAGTTTCGGATCAACCTCAATTCATCGAGTAATACTCGTATATGAGGGCGATCGTGTTATCAGCTATCGCGCTTCCTGCTTCTCCAATCAATCCAAGGTTGAAGTCAGATACGTGATCGATCTCTCCAGTCCAATAATGATAGGTATCATAGATGACCCAATATGCATATGTGTCATCAGTCCAATCATGTGGAGTGGCAGTTCCACCAATCTGCTGGGTTGTCAGATTGAAAAGAGAATACATCCAGCCATAGCCATAATAACCATTCGCAGGAACACCAGGCTCTCCTGAAAAGTTGATTCCAACCGCTTTCGCCAGTGCAATGTATGCATCGGATCCATATCCCTTAACCAACACCCCAGCAGCTAAATCTGCGGTCGTTACAGGATTGCCGTTAACATCATTGAAGGGCTGAGTTATTAGCGGAGTTACACCGCCATAGCTCACCTTAATGTAGAAATAGTTAACAAAATTGGGATTGTTATCAACCGCAACGATCTGCGACATGTTCGCCATGCTTGATGTCAGTGATGCGGGTACAGAGGCCTGTTCATCACCGTAGTATAAAGCGATGTTCGCAGTCTGCCATACGGAAGAGTAGTCGTCAAAGCACTTGTAGTAACCAAGAGGCTCATTTGCCAAAACCCAGTTGGATCCCTGATAGACAAATACAGACCAATAAGTTTCTTCATCATCGTCATCTGTAAGACCACTCAGAGTCTGAATTGCTCCGTACGTATCCTGATTCAAAGAGACATATCCCCCAGACATCGTATAGAGTGGGACCATTGAATCCCCTGCTGTCCAAAAATCGCTTCCCATGATGGCCTGGGCCGCATCGTCTGCTACGACGACATCATTCAGCCATGTTCCATTTGTGTTGACATATACAGTGAATTGTCCGTTACCAGACGCTGCTTCACTGTCTGTTCCTTGGAATACTATCATTCCGCCTGCGGCAAACATCATTAACGCTACCGCGAATGCAAATATCTTTCCATTTTTCATTTTCATTACTCCTTTGAGGTTTACATCCAACGTTCCTCACTCATCTCTTTCGATCGCTCATCGGCACGTGAAGCTTTTTCGGGAAGCATATACACGACTTCTGCTCCCCTATGGGGGGGGGGGGCGGTTTCGGCCCCGAGCTTCGTGGACCCGGCAAACGGTTTCGGAATCTTCCGATTCCCGGATCCGCTCCCGGTCCCTCCCCTTTCTCGGTAGAAGAGGGTCGTCAACCCTCCTCCCGAAAAAGCTCGTAAGCGATATGTCGTCTCATGGTATAAGAATAAAGTCGCATTGAATATCCTAAATGATGTCCAACCCTTCGAAAAACGAAAAATCGGTCAAGAATGCCTAGATGGATCTGTCCTCCAACTTAACTTGAAAGCTGATTACGAACTGTATCCGAAGCTTGGATCCGAGCTATTGTCGCACTTATAATCCGGAAGAACGACGGTATGAATTCAATGCTCTGCAGACACAAATCGAATGCCCGTTTCACAGCCATTCATTCCAATTCACAGGGAAATCGGGATGATCGTAGAAGTGAAACATCGGGAAAATGAACATTCCTGCCTGCTCGGGATGATTATTGATATCTGAAATAATCATATTCCGGTTGCCCGATTCCATTGTTCGAGGAGCAATAGGTGGAAAAACATGGAGTAGCTGATCCTATAATCGGGCCTCTGGCAAGAGGGAAACGCTAAAAAAGGTAATCATATGCAGCTGACCGGACTGGCGAAAAGATTCGATCGGCAGAGATGTCATAAAACATCAGTCAGAACCATCCTGCCGATGAGTGATCAATTCTCATATTCTTCCTATATGATGTATGGAGTCTTACTGAAGAGCGACATCCCATACAAGAGAGCCTTCCTTTCAGACCATGCATGTTACCTTCAATCAGGCAACATCGATGCTTGGGTTAATGATGCTGCGAAGTCCGTCATCATTATTCCTTCACTTTTGTAGAATTGTAGTAAGAACCATGAAGACAGGCGTTCGGTTGAGGTTAATTGATGATCTTACATGTCGGATTGATTTTTCTACAAATATCGGATTAATATTGATACATATATCGGATTGATTTTTCTATAAGTATCGGATTATATTTATACCTCCTGATTCATCCGCAAATATGGATGAAGAGACGTTCTCATACAGACCGCGTATCGTGGATTCCGCTCTGAAGAGGAAACTCAGAAGCAAAGGGGCGGTACTGATCGAGGGCCCCAAATGGTGCGGCAAGACCACCACTGCGGAGCAGGTCTCGAAGAGCGTCCTGTCCATAGACGACCCCAGTACAATAGATGCGAACAGGACCCTGTCGGAAATCGATCCGGAGAGATTGCTCGCAGGGGAACAACCGAGGCTCCTGGATGAATGGCAGGTCGCCCCCAAACTGTGGGATGCGGTAAGGCACCATGTCGATCGCCATAAAGGCCAGGGCCAATTCATTCTTACGGGCTCGTCCGTTCCTACCGATATGTCTGAAACTGTTCACTCCGGAACCGGCAGATTCGGTTGGCTCGTCATGCGTCCCATGACCCTCTTCGAATCAGGAGATTCGACAGGTGAAGTGAGCCTCTCATCCTTGTTCGAATCACAGCAGGTCTCCGGACACTCCGAATTGGATCTCGACAGACTCGCTTTCCTCATATGCAGGGGCGGATGGCCGGAATCGGTAGATATGGACGATGACATCGCATTGGATCAGGCGTTCGATTACATCGATGCGGTCATCAGGACCGACATGTCCCGTGTGGACAAAGTAAAGAGGGATCCTCAGAAAGTGAGAACGCTGCTGCGTTCGTACGCAAGGAATCAGGGCAGTCAGATATCCCAGGCATCGATCTCTGCCGACATATCTTCCAATGACACCACAGGCGTCTCAGAAGAGACGGTGTCGGAGTATCTGCAGGCTCTCAGAAAACTGTACGTGATCGAGGACATGAAGGCATGGAACCCCAATCTGCGTTCGAAGACGGCGATAAGAACCTCCGATACCAGATACTTCATCGATCCGTCCCTGGCGGCAGCATCGCTTAGGATCGGCCCCCGTGACCTCATGAACGATCTGAATACGCTGGGGTTCTTCTTCGAAGCGCTTGCAGTAAGGGATCTCAGAGTGTATGCGGAATCGTTGGATGGGGACATCTATCATTACAGGGACAATCTGGACAACGAATGCGATATCGTCATCCATTTGAGGGATGGCAGATATGCCCTTCTGGAAGTGAAACTCGGTGGCGAAAGCCTAATCAACGAGGGTGTTTCGACGCTGAAGAGTGTCCTCAGAAGGATAGATACAGACAAGATGGGAGAACCTGCCTTCATGGCTGTCGTCACTGGTACCGAGCACTACGCATACAGACGCGATGATGGTATACTGATCCTCCCGTTGGGGGCTCTGAAGAACTGATTCGCAAAGGTATCGTCTACGCCTTCAACGAAGCGATTTCCCTCTTCAGCGTATCGGGCGAGGATCATCTTTTCATTCTAAGGATGGCGGCGACCGATACCGCTAAGATAAACAATACGGCGACCGAAACAGCTGCAATAATCAGAATGTCAGAGGATTCGCCCTTCAGGTCACCATTGACCGTCAACCCGAAACCGCTGTTCTCCCAGGATTCCAGATCTGCCCCTTGGCAATGCACCGTGGCCTCGACGTTCAGGAACGCCGTCCCGTCCCCGCTGGGGGCCTTTCCATAGGCATAGATGTCCTTGATGCCTATACAGTCGGCGAAGGCGTACCCGCCGATCGAGGATAGCGTGGAAGGAAGGTCTAAAGAGGAAAGAGACTCGCATTCCCTGAAAGCGGACCTCGCGATCTCCTCGACGTTTCCAAGACCGATGCGCTCCAGCGAGATGCAGTCACGGAATGCCTCGGATCCGATCTCCGTTACTCCAGCCGGGATGTCAATCGATTTCAACGATTCGCATCTGTAGAATCCCATACTGTCGATTGTGCCGACATCCTTTCCTAACTCGACCTCTTCCAGCGATACGCACCATCCGAACATGCGCGGAGCGATATCCGCATCGACGTACAATCTTACGAGGCCTTCGCATATGTAGAACGCACCATCGCCGATATAGCCTACCGTATTCGGTATGCTGAGCTCGGTTAAGGAATGGCAGTCGCGGAAGGCCTCGAACCCGATGTACTCCAGATTTGTTTTTGTTTCAATATCCTTCAGATCATAGCATGCGCGGAAGGCCTCGTCCTGGACATGCCTTAGGGAATCGGGGAGGCTGATATCCTCCAGATCGTTGTAGTAGAATGCCCTCTGCCCTATGGACTCGAGACATTCCGGCAGATGGACGGCCAAGATATCGGATCTCCTGTCCACGGTTCCATCCTCCGTCATAGTCCCTGCGAAAGAATAGTGGTCTATCAACACGACCTTCGAGCCGCCGACCTCGTCCTTCACTGTTAGGATGCCGTCTATCGGTTTGCCGCCTATGACCGTCGGACCGTCAGGGAGAATTGCGTACTCCACATCATCATCCGTCACGACCGATATAGGAACCGCATCGTCCCATCCGTCCCTGCCAGGGATGTAATGGAAGATCACACCTTCCGGGAATGCTCCGTCCATCTGGGGACGGTCGCCCATGAAGTATGCATCCTTGAGAAATGGACAACCGATGAAGGCGCCCTCTTCGATAATCTCCAGGTTCTTCGGCAGTATCACTGATTCCATCGTGCATCCTGTGAATGCGTTGGAAGACAGCACCCTTACGTCATATCCTTCGAGAACCGCTGGGGTGCGGAGGATCGTCTGTTCGGTGTCGACATGGGTGATCTCGCAGTAGTAATCCGGATGGGCCGTGCCGTGCGTCTCGTAATCGTACACTGAACCATCGCTCGCCG
>Ga0310690_10005364_pt1 | contig 17445 bp, 16 predicted proteins | sample AusTroGonzalo_MG_2_FD_207661 | JGI IMG/M metagenome (GOLD analysis project Ga0310690, IMG submission 207661) | Bovine rumen microbial communities from tropical cattle in Woodstock, Queensland, Australia - Gonzalo_04 (v2) (version 2) | ecosystem: Host-associated > Mammals > Digestive system >...
CGTCAATAGAGCTGCTTATCAGTCCAGCGTTCCACATCGTGCCGAAAATACTTTGGCTGAGGGCTTGTGGCACCACAATTGCCCAACCGAAATCCTCAGCCAACTGTCCGAAGTTGAACTCCTCGTCACAACTGGTAATGGTCTCGCCCAGCCCGTGTAAGAAAAACAATACGGGCAACGATCCGTCACGATTAGCTGGTGTGCTAAAAAGATAATCACGTTGCTTGCCCTGCCATGTAAAATGCTGAATTTGAGCGTATGAACTATAGACAAAGGCTAAAGACAATATGATAATAAAAGTCGCACGCTTTTTCATAACAGATTTCCTATCGAGGTTGTAACATTGAAGTATTAACGAAGAATATGGATGAATGTTGTTTTAGTTTACAGAAAAATATATCTCAATACAAACAGAATCGCAAGAACCCATAGCACGGCATTGGTTTTCTTCATTTTGCCCGTGCAGGCGTTGATGATCACGTAGGAGATGGTGCCGATCATGATGCCGTGGGAGATGCTGTAGGTCAGAGGCATCAGCACGGAAGTGAGGAAGGCGGGGATGGATTCGCGGTAATCGTTCCAGTCGATTTTGGCGATGGGCGACATCATGATCACGCCGACGATGACCAGCACCGCGCCGGTGGCAGCAGGTGGAATAGCCAGGAAAATGGGACTCAAGAACAGCGCAAAGACAAAACAGATGGCCACCACCAAGGCCGTCAATCCTGTACTTCCGCCTTCGGCCACACCAGAAGCACTTTCAACGTAAGTGGTTGTGGTACAGGAACCTAAGCAGGCACCAACGGTAGTGGCAATGGCATCAGTCATGAGAATTTGGCTGAGGCCTTCCACACGACCCTCTTTGTCGATCATATTTGCCTTCACCGACACGCCAATGACGGTGCCGAGGGTGTCGAACATGTCCAGGAAAAGGAAGGTGAGCACCACGACGAGCATGTCCCAGGAGAGGATGTTCGACCAATCGAACTTGCAGAAAATGGGCGCTATGGAAGCGGGCATTGCCACCGCATGGTCGATATGGGTGGCTCCGAAGAAAATGCCGATGACGGTAGTGGCCAGCATACCGAACAGGATGCCGCCTTTCACCTTCATCACCACGAGGATAGAGGTGATGGCCATTCCGATGATAAAGAGGAGGACGGGACCGTTTTTAGCTTCGCTGAGGGCGACAAGCGTTGCGGGGTCGTCAACGATGATGCCGGCATCTTGCAGCCCGATGAACGCAATGAAGAGTCCGATGCCCGCCCCTATGGCGTATTTCAGCGAGGCCGGGATGGCATCCACAATGGCTTGCCGGACGTTGGTGATAGTGAGGATAATGAAGATAATGCCTTCCAGTAGGATGGCGGTGAGGGCGAACTGCCACGAGTAGCCCATGGTGAGGCAGACGGTGAAGACGAAGAAGGCATTCAGTCCCATGCCGGGCGCGAGGGCGAAGGGCTTCTTGGCGTAAACTGCCATGATGAGCGTGCCGACAATAGCCGCCAGCGCGGTGGTGGTGAACACCGAATCGGTAGGCATCCCCTGCTCAGCCAAAGGGGCGAAAATGCTGGGGTTGACGGCCAGAATGTAGGCCATCGTCAGGAAAGTGGTGATTCCCGCCACAATTTCCGTCTTAATACTGTGCTTTTTGGGGTCAAACCCAAAGAGTTTTTGTAACATAATGATGAAATGAAAGACGGCGCAAAAGTAAGAAATATATCTGTGCAGACGAGATACATCACCTTATTTGTTATATATTCTGTATTTTGCTGATTATCAATACAGAAAAATATCTCACTAAATTCTTGACAATCGCTTCTACAACAGCCGCATCGCAATCCGTGCGCATGCCTCCGCGTCGGCGAGGGCGTGGTGGTGGTTCGTCATGGGACAGCCGCAAGCTTCGGCCACTGTGTGTAGTTGGTGGTTGGGCAGCCGCCGTCCGAAATGGCGGCGCGAGGCGCGGCAGGTGCAAAGGAACTGATAGTCAGGATAATCCATTTGGTAAACTCTGAACACCGCTTTGAGACAGCCTTCGTCAAACGGGCTGTTGTGCGCCACTAAAGGCAAACCCTCGATCAGCGGTTCGATTTGATGCCATACTTCAGGGAACACCGGCGCGTTGTCCGTGTCCTCGTGCGTAAGACCGTGTACCTCTTGGCAGAACCAAGCGTAATAGTCGGGCTCAGGTTTGATAAGGCTATAGAACGTATTGGTGATGAGACCGTTGCGTACAACCACCACGCCTACGCTGCACACGCTGCTGCGCTGCCCGTTGGCGGTCTCGAAATCTATGGCGGCGAAATCGGTCATGGGATGGCAACCCTACACCGTTTTGTCCGTCACCTCCTCGGCATTCAGCACGAAGGCGCGGAGGCCTTGCTGCTCGGCGGAGAGGTCAAGCTCGTGGATGTCGTGGAGCAGCGGTGCCACCTTTTCGTCCGGCATGAAGGCCAGGATGGCAGAGTTCAGGGTCGGCCAGGCGTGTGTGCCGTAATGCGGCTCACCGTCGTCGTTGCCGCGGCCCTGCACCTCGTTCCAGTAGGTGAACCCGCGGATTTCGTTCTTGTCTAAGATTTCCATTACCTCCTCGTAGAAGGCTTGATATAGGGATATGAAGACTGCTTTCATAATAGTTTAAGGGTTAAAGTTTAAGGGTTAAAGGTTACACCTCGTTGACACCTAATGCTTTGTTGCGTTCGCGGCGGGCACGGCGGCGGGCCGCACCACGAGCGTTCCATTCGGCGAACTTGCTGAAGAGGATTGGGATGAGAATCAAGGTGACCATCGTGGAGAAGGTAAGACCCCAAGCCACAACCATGCCCATGGAGTTCCACATCTCGGCGCCTTCGCCCTTATCGACGGCCAACGGAATCATGCCCAAAACCGTGGTCAGGGTGGTCATCAAGATGGGACGCAGACGGGAACGGCCACCGGCGACAACAGCGTCTTTGATGCTCATGCCGCGCTCGACACACAAACTGGTGTAGTCAATCAGCACGATACCGTTCTTCACCACAATACCGATCAACATCATCACGCCAATCAACGCCATGATACCCAAGGCTGTGCGTGTGACGGCCAAACCGATCAACACACCGGTGAGGGCGAAGAGGATGGAACCCATGATGACGAACGGATAACTAAACGATTCGAACTGGGCAGCCATCACCACATAGACCAACATAACGATCAGGGCCATCAAGACGAACATGTCGCCGAAAGCGTCCTGCTGGTCTTCCCACGTACCGCCGATCTTATAGTCGAGGGTGGCGGGAACATCCATCTGGTCAAGTTCCTTCTGTGCGGATTCCACCAACTCGCTCAACACGGCACCTTTGGCCACTACGCAAGAGACCTTGACCATACGCTCACGATCCTTACGGACGATGGTCGGTGGGGTGAAGGTTTCTTCCACCTTGGCCACGTCACCTACACGGATGCCCTTGCCCATGTTGTTGTACATCAGGATGTTCTCAATGGCGTGCACATCGTTACGGAACTCGGGGGCGTAACGGACACGAATATTGTACTCGTCACCATCCTCACGGAATTGCGAAGCCGTGTAACCGTTGAAGCGGTTGCGGACGTAACCGGCAGCCGTCGTGGAGTTGAGTCCGTTCTCGGCCAGCTTCTGGCGATCGAAGACAACCTCCAACTCGGGCGTGTATTCGTCACGGCTGATCACCACCTCGGAACAGCCTGGCACCTTCCGCATACGTTCGGCAAGGTCAGCGGCGAATTGGTCGGTGGTGTTGAAGTCGTAACAGTAAAGCTCAATGTCAACGGTCGATTGTCCACCCATGTTGCCCTGTCCAGTGGTAACCGTGGAGGAGACAATTTCGATATGCTGGCGCAGAATGTCGCGAACGCCATCGGCAATTTCCGTAATGAACTTGTCACGTTCCGTCTTCTTCACCAAGCGGATGTTGTAGGAAAGCAAATTCGTGCCGTTATCACGCATCAGGCTCCAGGTGTTGTCCTCATCGGGCATACCCACAGAATAGTTGATGGATTTGATTTCGTCCGGATACTTTTCACGGATTTCCTTTACAATTTGGTCGCCCAATGCCTTGGTGGTTTCCACACGCGTGCCCTGCGGCAGCTTCACGGTGGCACTCAAACGGGCGTTGTCCTGCGTCGGGAAAAACTCGGTAGGAATCACCTTCAGCAGGGTCAAGCTGGCGAGGAAGACGAGCGTGGCCACACCGACAACCGTCTTCCGGTGGTTCACGCACCAGCGGAGCAGTTTGGCGTAGCCGTTGTCCAGACGGGCGAGGAAGCGTTCAATAGGACCGTAAACTTTGGCGAACCACTTGCTCTTCTTGGGATTCTTCTTCAGCAGGAGAGAACAAAGCATCGGGGTCAACGTCATAGCGGCTGCCAAGGAGACCGCAATCACGATGGTGACAATCCAACCTAACTGTTTGAAGAGCACGCCGGCCATACCCGTCAGGAAAGTCAGCGGCAAGAACACGGCGATAATCACCAAAGTGGAAGCGATAATGGAGAGGGACACCTCACTGGTGGCGAACACGGCCGCCGCCTTGGGCTTCGATCCGCGCTCGATATGCGTGGTGATGTTCTCCAGCACCACGATGGAGTCATCGACCACCAGGCCGATGGCGATGGATATAGATGACAACGAAATGATATTCAGTGTATTGCCCGTAGCCAGCAAGTAGATGAACGCCGCAATCAAGGAGACGGGCACCACTATGGCGATGATGATGGTGGCGCGCCATCTTCCCAAGAAGAAGAGGACCACAATGACCACCAACAACAGGATGATGAGGATGGTTTCCTCCAAACTATCAATGGTGTTAGTGATGTTGTCGGAGTTATCCACCAGCACGTTCAACTTCACGTCGGCAGGCAGGGAACGTTGAATGTCTGGCAGTTCCTTTAACACTTTCTTACAGATCTGCACCGTATTGGCACCGGTCTGCTTTTGGATGATGACCATGGCGCCGCGTTCACCGTCAGTGTAGGACTCCTGCATACGTTCCTGTAGTGTGTCGCGCACCACAGCCACGTCCTTCAAATAGACATTCTTGTTGTTGTAGCTGCCAACAACCACATCTTCCATCTCGTCCGCACTGTTGAACTCGCCGTCCACGCGCATGGAGTAGGTTTTCGAACCCACATCCATGACACCGAGGGAGACGTTGCGGTTCTCCGCGCCCAAAATGGAGGCGATGGTCTCGATGGTGAGGTTGTAACTTTCCAGCTTGTAGGGGTCGCAATAGACCTGGATTTCTCGTTGCGGGGCACCGGCGATAGAGACTGCACCCACACCGCTGACACGTGACAACGGGGAGGAAACCTTGTCGTCCAAAATCTTGTACAACGCCTGCGTGCTCTGTCCCGACTGCACCGACAGCATCATGATCGGCATGTCATCGGCGCTGAACTTGAACAGGTAGGGCTGGTTGGCGCCGTCGGGCAACGCCGATTTCACCATATCCAACTTGTCGCGCACGTCGTTGGTTTTCTGTTCGATATCCACACCGTACTCAAACTCCAGATAGACAATGGAATAGTTCTCCTTGGAGTTGGAGGTGATGTGTTTGAGGTCGCTCAACGTATTGAGCACGTTCTCAATGGGTTTGGACACGTTGTCCTCGATATCCTCCGCGCTGGCACCGCCATAGACGGTGAGCACCATGATGGTATTGCTGTCCATGTGGGGGAAGAGATCCACCGGAAGCTTGGACAGGGAGAAGATGCCGATGATGATGACGGCAATGTAAATCAACCCTGTCATGATAGGTCGTTCGACTGATTTCTGGTATAAACTCATATTTCGATTTATCTGTTCTACCGAGCTCTTGCCCCTATCGGGGCTGCTCAATGATTTTTTATTTACCTAACATTGATTATTAATGCTAACCCTGTTTCACCTTAACTTAGTTTCAATAACCAATGACCAATAACCTATACCATTACTTCTTCTCCACATTGACTTCCAAACCGTCCTTCAGGCGCGCAAGTCCCGTGGTGGCCACCATATCGCCGTCCTGCACGTTGCCGGAGAGCAGTTCGTAGGATTTGTCCAAGTGGCGACCGACCTCCACCTGATAGAAGGAAACCTTACCGTCCTTATAGACATAAACATAGCGGTTGCCGGAGCCTTGCTGACGGAAGATGGCTTCGTCGGGAACCACCACGTGCTTCTCTGTGCCGAAGTTGATGGTCACGCGGGCGTACATGCCAGGGCGCACGCGGCTGTCGGTGTTGGCGAGCTGCACCTCCACGGGGAATGTGTGCGTGGCGCCGTCCATAGTCGGGTAGATCAGGCTGATCCTGCCCTTGAACTCCTCGTCGCCGTAGGCATCCACCTTGATGCTCACGGGTGTGCCGACCTTCACCTTCTTGAATAGGTTCTCGGAAAGGTTGATGTTCATCTTCACAGGGGTGATTTGCTGCACTTGCACCACAGGCAGACCGCCGAAAAGGTCACCGCTGTCGTAGTTTCTTTGGGTGATGACACCGGAAATCGGGCTCACCAACTGCGTGTTTTCCATTAAGTTGTCGTAGGTGGTCTGCGCCACGTCGAGCTGGGTCTTCATAGCGTCCCAGTCGGATTTGGAGCATCCGCCCACTTTGTAGAGCTCGTCGATGCGTTTGAAGCTGGCTTTGAGGTTGTCGAGCTGCGCTTTTGACTGTTTCAGGCTGTTTTCGTTCATTTGTACGAGGACTTTGCCTTTGTTCACGCGGTCGCCGACCTCCACGTAGATCTTGTCGATACGTCCGCCTGTTAGCGGCGCGATGTTGTTCACCGCGTTGGCCTCCACGATGGCGGTATATTCATAGGTTTGCTCCACCTCTTGGGTGTGCACCTGCTGCGTGCGGATGGTGAACTTCTGATCACCGGCGGTGACAGCCTCTTTCTTCTTACAACCGGCAAACACGATCATGGTGATTGCCAAAAAAATGGTGATGTTTCTCTTCATATTTGGAATTTTTATTTTCGATTGATTCCCACACTGCGCTTTGCTTGTGTAGGGTTAATTGCACTTCGTGCGTCTTGCCTCTCCGAGGCTGCTTAAGGAATTATGTTCATTATATATTTCATCATATCATCTCATCATCTCCCACCCTAAACTCTAAACCTTAAACCTTAAACTAATTCTCCACGCCCAATGTAGCATCCAAGTCCGCTTTCGCCGTCAGGTAGTTGAAAATGGCTTGGCAGAAGGAGAGTTGCGTATTAGTGAGGGAGAGTTCGGCGGACATGAGGTCGAGCCAGGTGTTCATGCCGACTTCGTACTGCTTTTGGGCGATTTCGTAGGCCTTTTGGGCTTGGTGCAACGTCTGCTGGTCGGCTTCCAGCTCGTCGAGGGCTTGCTGCATATTGTCCACACAGCTTTGCACACCCAAACGCAGGTTGCGTTCGACATCCAGACGTTGGTCGCGCATATTCTCGATGTTGTAGTTTGACTGTTTTAGTTTGTAATTTGTTGACACCCAAGAAATAATGGGCACTTGCAGTGAAAGAGCGATATAGGAGTAGGGGTAGTTAGTGAATGCGCCTTTGTCGTCGCCCATGCCAGAGTATTGGAAGGCACCGGCCAGAGCCAACATCGGCATCGCGGAACCGCGGACGATTTTCTTGGATTGCTCCAACTCTTCAATGCCGAGGTCTAACTGACGCAATGCGGAGTTGTAAGCCAGGGTCATCTCATCGGTGGAAGGAATTCCTGAATTAATCACATATTGCTCATAATCAGAGAGTTTACCATCGAAAATAACCGGTTCGGCGATGTCCATGCCCAGGACGACTTTCAAACGCATATTGGCCAGTCTCAAACCTGTGGCCGCAGCGTTAATGGTAGGACGCTGGTTCTGGAGGGTTACGTCGGAACGGAGTTTCTCAAATTCAGAGACCAAACCTTGATTGTAAGAGTTGGTGACAATCTGGTTGCTGGCTTCGAGGTTGGCATAGCTTTCCAGCAGCACGTTGTAGGATTCTTTGGCCAACAGGTAGGTGTAGTAGGCTTGTTTCACCTGATTGATGAGATCCAGTTTGGAGGAACGTGCAGCCTCAACGGCTAAATCGATGTCCATCGCGCTGAGTTTTAGGCTCGACCAGATGGCAGGGGCCACAATCGGGAGACTCAGGTTTGCGCCGATGGAGTAGGTGTTGTCACGACCTACCTTGATGTTCATCGTCTGTCCGCCCATGTCCATCGACATCGTCTGCTTCAGCAACGTGCGGTTGTAGCTGCCCGCCAGCGAAACATCGGGGAAGAGCGACACGATCTGCTCTTTTTTGTACTCCTGTTTGATGCTCACATTGCGGTCGGCGATGCGTATTGAAGGCGATTCGGAAAGGGCGATTTCAATGGCCTTGTTCAAATCAATATGGATGGAATCTTGTGCGAACAGCTGTCCGCAACCGAATAATAACGTGCATAAAATGAGTGCCAGACTTTTTATGCTGTACTTTCCAACGCTAGTCATCTATCTTTATTTGCTTTTATTAAATTAATATTCAAACACTTACATTCTTTCACACCTCGTATGAAAGGAGCGGCAAAAATACGAAAAACAATGATAAAATCAAGGGTTTGTGTGTAAAAAGTACACATGCGGTTGAAAAATCGCTAAACCGTTGTCAATGAGACAATATTTATAATATATTGAGATGGAGGTTTAGTGCAATAATGCGATGATTTTCGGGAGGAAGACCAGCAGGCCGATGGTGGCGGCGGCGATGGCGTTCACCAGAACAGCGGCGGCGGCCAGGTCTTTGACCTTCTTGATGCGGTCGTCGCGTTCGGGGCAGACCACATCGGAGAGGTCCTCGATGGCCGAGTTGAAGATTTCGCCGCTGAAGACCAGTCCGACGGCAAAGACGACGGCCGCCCATTGCAGCGCCGACAGTTTGAGCAGCACGCCCGCGATGACGACGCAGACGGTCGCGAAGAGGTGTATCCGGCTGTTGTGCTCCTCTTGGAGGAGCACCTTCAGCCCGTTGAACGCGTATGTGAAGCTTTTCAGCCGTTTCGCAATCGAAAATTTCTCTTGTTTTTTCATCCCGCAATTTTTGAGGGGGCAAAAGTACAATTTTTGTATCTTTGCGGAATCTAAATTTTTAACGATGAACGCCCATTCACCCCTTAGCAATATATTTCACCCCGTCAAATTTCGAGCAATATTGCTTTTCATGATGGCAATTCCGATGTTTGGGACGGCGCAAAATACTGATCAACAGGAAAATTCATTGAAAACGCTCTATATTCCGGTGGATTTGCCCGATTGCATGCGACAGTTGGATTCCATTATAACACCGGAAAACAAGGAATGGATACTTTCTGTGGAGGAAAAGGATTTCTTGGCCAGAACACATCTCGCGTTGGGTATATGGATACGCAACAATTGGGGGCTTTGGGCTGGTTCTCATCTAGCAACATACTTCGATGAACAGGGAATTCACCATCCGGACGATATGTCGGGGGTGATTTTACGCTGCTATTATCATTATATTCGGGGCGAGAAGGTGAATTATCAGAGAATGCTGCGGAAAGAACGTCGAATGGAGAAGCGATGGGCGAAGAAGAATGAGAAAAACAAGCAAAAGGAAAAAGAAAAGTGGGAGTATGAGTGGCGTTATAGTTGCGATAGTGAAGTGGACACCTTGTCGGAGAAAGAAAACGAAGCGTTTCTCCATCTTCCGTTTGTTGCCGACAGTGTGACGGGGGTTCAGGTCTATTTGCGCAATTATGGCGATTCGATTGCGGAAGAGTTGCGCTTGATGGAGCTGAGTTTGAACCATGAACCGCGACGGAAACCCCTGAAGGATGAACTTGTCAGATTCGCTGTTGACGTATACTATGGGCGCAATCCCAATGGACGGGTCAAAAGCCTGAAAATTGAGTATGTTAACAAGGAAGAAAAGGTGAAAATCAGCTTTAACCCTGACAGCACCATTGCCCGTTTTCAGCATCATCGAATCCGTCAAGATGGCCAAAAAGTTTACGTTGACGAACATTACCAATACGCCCAAGGTCGCGTTTCACGGAAAATTGTCTATAGGAACGATACGCTTCATAGTGTCACGCTTTATCGTTTTTCAGACCCCTGTCATTGTCAGGAATTCTATTTTGAAGGTCGGGTATGGAATACGCTTGCGGTCGGGTGCGACACCGTTTCCATGGCTACGTCCAGTTATCGCGTGGTGCTTTCCCCCGAAGGAGAGCGTCTGGCCACTTTCCGAAGGGGATGTTCCTTGCTGCAATATGATAGTCTTGGTCGTGAGGTGCTTTGGATTGATTCCAGAGACGGCTACACGGTAGAACACTGCCAGGTCACCGTTTATGATGACCAGCGCAACGTCTATTATGAGTATCAGGGAATTGGATTTCTGGATGCCACCGTACTCAATGCCCAAGGTGACGAACTTGGCCGCTGCTGTTCAAAGCTGTTGGACACGTTCGACTATCATAAAACATTGTTCAGCTACCGCTATGATAAGTACGGAAACTGGACGCACCGTTACGAGAAAGGAAAACTGTACAGCCGTTGCAAAATTCGGTATTATTGAGCCTGTTTGATTATTGTGTATCTTTGCAGCGACAAATCAAGAATCAAATCATTTATTATAAAAATCACCGTTATGAAAAATATCCTCTTTATCGTGGGTTCCCTGCGCAAACAGTCGTTTAACCGTCAGTTGGCTGGTATGGCCGAAAAAATGTTGGAAGGTCAGTTCAATATTCAATATCTTGATTTTGAAGATGTTCCGTTGATGAATCAAGATTTGGAAGCGAACACGCCCGCTCCTGTGGCGCGTGTGCGGAAGGAGGTTCTCGCCGCCGACGGCATCTGGATTTTCACGCCCGAGTACAACTACAGCTACCCCGGTCTGCTCAAAAACCTGTTAGACTGGCTCTCCCGTCCGATGGACATCAGCGACTTCACCAACCCCACAGCGGCAGTCGGCAAGAAAGTGACCGCGAGCGGTGCCGGCGGTGCCAACCAGACCGCCTCATGTCGCGCCAAACTGAACGATCTGTTGGAGTTTATGAAGATGCAGGTGATGAAGGAGCCGCAAACGGGCATCGCCCTCGGTGTGGAAGCTTGGACCAAAGGAGAATTCAACCTCACCGACGAGCAGGTTGCGCAATTAAAGGCACAGGCGGAGAAGTTCGCGGCGTTCGTGAACGCGTAAGGGTTAGCTTTTGGCTTTTGGCTGTTAGCTTTTGGTCATTCGCGAAAGCCAATGGCTAAAAGCAAATAGTTATATTTCTAGATTTCATCCTAACTCGATGGTGTCCGGGGCGGAGAAGAGGGGAAGACGTTTTGGAAATCATCCTATATTGATTATGCCGTTTTATTCCAAATGATATCAGATGCGAAGACTTGGCTCAATGTGCGATCTTTTTTAATAATCCAATACTTGAAGCCCAACATCTCTTTCGTGATAGATAATTCATCTCTGACGGCTTTTTCAGTTTCAGGTGTTGGGGTTTCCTGATACTTCATAACCAAATCTGTGAACCTGTTCATCACACTTAATGTTTGCTCAAAAAAGCGTTCCTCTTTAGTTGTTCTTGGTTGATTGGTACCATTGTAAATCCTGCACAACAATTCTATGGTTTCGTCATGTTGTTCATCGTTGACTTTTGACAAAAAGACTGCTTTCTTGTTGAAATAATCAATGGTTTGCTCGATTTCATCCTCTATATTACAATCTTTTGGTACAAGAGTGTTGTCAAAAGAATCCGACTTCTTTCTGTTGCAATAGCCACAACCCATATATAAATTGTTCCAATCCTGCACCAAATCTGGAAAATTGTGTGTGCTTTTATGATGCTCTATCTCGAAATCCGTATCACGTTTTCTTTCACACAAATAGCATTTTTCAGATTGGTCAGTCAGTAATTTTTCTTTCACATCTTCTCCATCGTATCTTAATGTTGTATTCAAAGAGGATGGCACATCATGACTTTTCTTTACTCTAATCATTATCTTATAGGTTCTTGAGTTTATCTGCGTTTTGGATCATCACCTGACGAAATCCACCGACAATCATTGGGGAGGCAGTTTCAGAAATTTTTTCAAATTCGGATTTCAATTGTCTGATTTCCACCTTGTCAGCATCCGTCCATGTCTCTTTATTAAGCAAACTTTTTAGTGTTTTCAACTGCATTTCGGCATAACTTGAGGGTGTTCTAACGCCGAAATACCCTTCTGCCAGCGATTCGTATGAATATTCAGTCAAATCATCCAACACTTTCCTGTGTTCCAAATCAAACGCTACAGCATCAGGCATTGAATTCAAAACGAACGGGGAATGGGTGGTGACAATAAATTGGATGTTGGGGAATGTCTTTGTCAAGAATGGCATGATAATCCGTTGCAATTCAAGATGCAAATGAGTTTCAATTTCGTCAATCAAGACAATGCCCTCCTTTTGATATGCATCAGAAAGTTTACTCCCATGTTGCATTTTCAAGATTAGATCGGAAACGATATTGATAGCAGCCTTAAAACCATCGGACATCTCATTAAAACCGAATTTTTGTTCTCCCATTACTATCTTGAACGAATACTTGTTCTCCTGATCGAAATCCAATCTCAAATCATCATTCAAAAAGATACCTTTTAACACTGATTCAAAACCTTTGAACCATGCTTTTATGGATAGTTCACGTTCTTTATCTTGATCACTAATTGCCAATAATTCCTGAAACTTAAGGTCCACGAGAAACTTGATAAATTGGTCAGATACTGTTTCGCGTACGTTACTGACATCTCCCACATTTGGTTTTTGAGGAGAATCTGGTTCTATCATTTTGACATGACGGTCGGCCTGATAAAGAGCCATGATGAAATTCCCTCGCTTGTATTGCTGTGCAATATATGCCAGACTGACGATGTCGCATTTGATATTGTTGCCTGTATAACCATAACTATTGACATTGTCGATTTCGTACTCCCGTTCTTGCAACGAATAGATGCCACTAAGCATGACTTCAACATCCTTATCGTTTGGCAGTTGTTCCAAAAGATTAGCGATTGCATTCAACAACACCGTTTTCCCACTCCCGTTCTTACCCGTAATGATAAGATGTGGATACTTTGCATCGGCAATCGGAATGTCAAAGTTCTCCAGATGGAACAATTTGTTGATATGGATATTTTTGATGAAGTAATTCATAATAAATCGATTTGTCTTTATTCAAAAAATAGAAGTCTGTTTCGTTTATTGTCGTTGCATTCAGCCACTTTCTTGATGGTTTGGTTAGTTTGATTCTCGTCATTCAGTTTTAGATATTTGAAATTGCAAAGATACACTTTTCTTTGGTTGAGATGATTCCAAATACTCAGCCACATTTTTCGCTTCTTGTCACCCATCCGTTTGTTGTTACCAGTAAACAATGTGTCGAGTTTGCGCATGATTACCTCGTTTCCGAAATATCCAGTTGCCGACTTCATCGAATTCGACAACTTCAGGTTCCGTTAGAGTGTTATCAGTATATGAGGGAAAGAAAATATCATGTATGAAAAGGTTTTCTGAAGGTGTAAACCTCAGCTTGCCATTTTCATATGAGACCATTATTGTATCATTCGGCCAGGTGTAATCGTCTTGTTTTGAGGAAACAACAATCATGGAAGGTACCCCGTCTGAATAATAATATCGAGCGTGGTATTCTCCATCCGCATTGAAATACACATCTGTCAATACATCCCCATCGTATATGTATTCGGTAGAGAGGTCACTTCCTGGATTAGACTCGAATTGGTGTGTGAGCAATCCTTCGGGAGAGTACAAACGGTTTTCAATCACCATCTTCAAACCGAGTCCTGTGGAATCTTCGGGAAAATGCGTCATCGTGACCACTTCATGCACTTTTCCTTTCAAACCTGATTCTGAACAAGTGACAGGCCAAAAGCGTTGTGCATGGATGACCGTCACGGAAAGGCATAATAATGTGAGGATGAAAGAAAGTCGTTTCATACGTTCTGGAAAAGAAACAATCACTTAAGATTAAACGGCAAAAACCGCCCCACCTTTTTGCAGTACTCTTCGTACTCTTCGCCGAAGTCGCGGCGGAGACGCTCCTCTTCGGTGCGCACCTGCACGAGCATGATGGCGACGAAGGCCACGAAGACCACCACCGACTGCCAGGTCCCTAACCAGAGGCAACAGCCTATCAGATAGACGAATATGCCGGTCAGCATCGGGTTGCGACTGAGACGGTAGGGACCGTCGGTCATCAGGTGTTTGGTACGCGGGGCGACCTCGTGCCCGAAGGCGTCCATCGGGTTGCCGTCGCCCACGCGACGCATATAGACAATGGCCCAAATGCTCAGGAACAGACCGTCGATGACACAGAAAAGGGCGATTCCTGCTAAAAACGGGTGCGGCCAGCATAAGGCCGGCATCTTGGAGCAGAGCCACATGATCGCGGGAATTAGCACCACAAACAGTACAAATCCGAGCGCGTAACCGAAAGTTTCTTTCAGTTTGTTCATCTTAGCGGATCACTTTGGTGAATACCGGAGCTTGGCCGTTCTCAACGGTCACATAAACCTTCAACTCGCCAGCGGGCGGCATGTTCGGCTTGTTCTCGCGGGGAAGATCCTCGGCGGTGAAGAGGTACTCCATACCGTCGGGGAGAGTGCGTGCAGCCACCGTTTTAGCCTTGGCATGCATCATCGGGTAGTCACCGACAGCAGCGTCGAAAATGGCGGCTTCTTCCTCGCTGACTTCGTGTTGCGCAGGGAATTCCTCCAATTTTACGAATTCGCCTTCGAGATAACCGTTGGCTTTCAAGAACTGGTCAACTTCCTTGGGCATCGCGTCCATACGGGCGGCGCGGACACCGTAACCGGACATGATTTCTGAATTGGGCGCGGCCTGCACCAGATCCTTCACGCTGGACTCCAGACCGCCGCTGCCGAAGGTGCAGAACGGCACGATCTTTTTGCCGCTCAGATCAGCACCGAGAAGGAACTTCTGCACAGGCGGTGCGTAGGTACCGAACCATACGGGAAAGCCGAGGAAGATGATGTCATAGTCAGCAACGTTTTTATTAACCGGCTGAATATCAGGAATGATTCCCTGCTCGCGTTCTTGCAGGCAGCGTTCGATGGTTGCCTTGAACCCCGTGTCGTAAGGATTCACCATGGTGATCTCCTCAATGTCAGCGCCAAGCTTTGTGGCAATCTCGTTCGCCACTGCTTTGGTGTTGCCGGTTTGGGAGTAATAGAGCACAAGCATCTTCGGGGTCTCCTCCTTGGGAGCTTCTTTCTTTGAACCGCAAGAGACGGCGGTCAGCGTCACGGTCGCAAGGACCAGCAAAAGGTTGATGTTTCTCATTTTATTACGTTTTTTTGTTTTGACTTCTTCATTCGACCCCATACTTCGGCTTATGCCTTATGTAGGGTTAATTGCGCTACTACCGAGCTCTTGCCCCTATCGGGGCTGCTCAAGGAATATTATTTAACAAACAATGTTGTTCGTTCTATTGCCTATTGCCTGTTGCCTATTGCCTCTATTCGCTTCGCCACCTCCTCCGGATGGTCCACCAGCAGCTGTCCGTGGTTCATCTTCGGGAAGATTTCCACGTGGGTTTCGGGGCAGAGTGTCAGCAGGTGCTTGGCCTGCGGTTTGGCGGCGAAAGCCTCCTTGGTGCCGTACCAGTAGTGGATGTCGGGACCGCTGATGGATTCCAACTTATTGGTATATACCGATTTGTATCCCTCCTTCACGGCGCGGGTGCCGTCTGAGGGAAACACCTTCTTCATCTCGTCGAGCAGTACATCGAAGTAGTGCGAGTGGAACAGCCAGCGCCAGAAGCCGGTCCAGTGGTAGCAGCTCCACACGTTGAAAGCCTGGTAGTAGCGCAGCGGTCCCACGCTCCATTTCGGCAGCGGCAGCAGCGGAGCGGCATCCATAACGACATGATTGATAGTGATTTCGTTGCGCTCCACCATCCGCGAGAGAATCTTTCCGCCCAGTGATAGTCCGTAGGCCACGTCCAGTTTCCCGTCGAAGTGTTCCTGCACATAGCGATTCACCTGCGCTGCTTGGTCGTCAACGGAGGTGAAGCGCGAGGGTTTCCCGATCAAGAAACCGTCCACCTCGGCGGCTACGATGTGGAAGCGCTCTTTCAACAGTTCCACCAGCGGGAGGAAAATCTCGTGCGACACGCCCAGCCCTGGAAGCAGCAATAGCGTCGGGCGGTCAGATTTGCCGAAAATGTGAAAATCCATAGGTCTAATTATTTTGCCCGCAAAAATACGTTTTTTCTCTCCACAAATTCTCTTATTTTCTCTTCTTATCTCATCCTCTAATTATCTTCTTTTCTCCTCCTCTTATCATCTTAAAAAAAGTGTACCTTTGCGCCCTCAAAAAATCGGGCAGAAAAGTATATGAAACCTTGGCAAATTGCGCTGTTCATCATTTTGATAATCACCTGTTTAGGGATTATCAGTTTCTTCTATCCCGAAGAGGGCATCACGCTGGCCAAACACACAATTAATTTCCCATCTATCGAAAAAGTGCTGGCAGACCCCGATGCCGACCTTCCCGACCTGCCTGGCGACAGCCTCTCACGCGACAAGCGCATTCCCAAGGCCACGCTCTTCAACCGTAAGAAACGCGAGGCCATCATTGCGGAGATTGCCAAAGAGGATTCCATCAAGCAGAAACGTGTTGCAGAACAATTAGATACGCTCGAACATTTCAAGACCGCCATCGCATCGGAAGGCCACTTCTACCTGCCCGACGGCGATATCACCTACTTCGACAAGTTTTTTGCAAAGGCAGCTTCCGCACGCTCCAAGAACAAGGTGGTGCGCGTGCTGCACTATGGCGACTCGCAGATTGAAATGGACCGCATCTCGGGCAACCTGCGCACTTGGATGCAGTCGAAGTTCGGCGGCGGCGGTCCGGGCTTGCTGCCTGCCATCCAGACAGTTGCCTCCTACGCGGTGAGCCAATCGGCCAGCGGTCCGTTCACCCTCTATTCGACCTACGGCGACGGGGCACGGGCAAAGGGCAACTACGGTCTGATGCTGAAATGCTACCGACTCACCGGTAGCGGCACCTTCACCGCCAACGCCACCTCCAACAAGCGCACCGACAACCGCGTGAAACGGTTCTCCCGCGTCACCCTACTCTACAACGACCACGACGGCAAGTTCCGCGCCGCCCTCTCTGATCGCAAAAATCACTACGACTCCACCTGCACGAGCGCGGGTGCGGGCATTCATGCATTCCGTTGGCAGACAGACTCTTCCACTGCTTCGCTGCGCATCAACATGCAGGGCACGGCGGACATCTACGGCATTATGATCGACAACGGACCGGGTGTGAGCGTCGATAACATCCCATTGCGTAGCTCTTCCGGTAACCAGTTCACGCTCGTCACCGACACCATTCTGCGTAAATGCTACCAACTCTCCGATGTCGGGCTGATTATC
>Ga0310690_10005365_pt1 | contig 17444 bp, 27 predicted proteins | sample AusTroGonzalo_MG_2_FD_207661 | JGI IMG/M metagenome (GOLD analysis project Ga0310690, IMG submission 207661) | Bovine rumen microbial communities from tropical cattle in Woodstock, Queensland, Australia - Gonzalo_04 (v2) (version 2) | ecosystem: Host-associated > Mammals > Digestive system >...
TTTTTCTGTTGACACATTCAGTTCCTGAAATGTTAGGGTAAAATCCCATATAGGTAACAATAACAGGATAGTAAATTGCATAGATATACGCATAAATCCGAATAATAAATTTTTTGTTTTCGAAACATGGCAAACACAATCAAAATAAACCTGAAGCATCCGCAACCACCTGACTGCTGTGCTGACTGTCCGCTCATCGGCATCATTCCGAAGGAATACCGGCGCAAGGGAGTGCGCCAGTCGTATTGCTGCCTGGGTGTCTATCCGCATGAGCCGTTGACATCGAAGGGCATCACTGTGAAGGCCAGCGAGAAGCGTGAACGCACCGGTCACATCTGGCATCGTGTGTGCGACGATCGGTGGGCTGTGTGGTGGGAGAGCTCTGACCACACGCTGAGCATCAACAAAGATTCATACAAACTATGTCGGCTTCCGTATGAGAACAGGCACCAGCTGGCATTCAATTTCAAATAGCTATGACAGTAAAAGAATACATTGAGTACTTGAAGACGCTCGATCAAGATGCGAACATCTGGGTGGTGTATGATACCTATGACTGGTTCGAACCGAAACCCGATGACCGAGTAAACGCGAGGAATGCCGAGTGGTGTGGAAAACACCGTCCTGTGCTCGAAGTGAAAGAAGGAGATTATATCATAACAGCAGGTTAGACTATGAAGCAGGAAGTTTTTTTAGAGAAGGCGAAGGCAGCGTCGAAGACGTTTGCCGACAAGAAGAAGGCACCATCGACTCCAGCTGTGCAGTTCATGAAGGGTGCACTCTGGGCGTGGGAGTTCCTGACCGAGGGGCTGACAGTTGCCCAGTATGAAGAGACGCTCAGACGTGACATCGTTGACAGGCTCGAAGGTGTGGAGCTCTGGCAGGAGAGTCTGATCACCGACACGGCGAAATTGATGGCACGGCGCGATCGCCTGGAAGCCACCATCGCTGAGATGGGTGACATGTTGCAGAAGTTCGACAAGAACGAGCATCCCTATTATGAGAGCAACCCATTACACGTCCACCTGAAAGAGCTCGACCGCTCGATCGGTTTGCAGCGTGAGCACTTGGGCCTATCGTTCAAGGTAAACCCACAACGAATGAAGGAATCACCGAAGCGTAGTGTGGACGTGCAGGACCCAGTGAACGCGATGCTGGCGAGCGTGAAGGCTGAGCTGGATTCTATTGAATAACATTAAAACCTAAAGAACTATGAACGTCGAGGGGATACCATACCACAAGCGGCAGGGAGTATGGCACAAAGGATGGGCGAAGAAGTTCCGCATCGGTCGGCTGTACATCTACATCTCGAACTGCCGGATGAAGAAACGAGCGAAGCGCGACCTGCTATACAAAGACCATGTGAAAGACCACTGCATCGAAAACAAGCACAAGCTGTATGAGCGACAGGGGGGGCGTTGCCCACATTGCGGACAGCCATTTGAGTATGAGCAGCTGGAGATGCACCACATCCTTCCACTTGGACGGTTCCCGGAATTGGGACAGTCCATCCGCAACGGCATCATGCTTTGCCATCGGTGCCACAAGGAAGTGCACTGCAATCCCTGGAAGAACATCCAGATGATGACAGAGAAAGCAAAGGAAATGGGAATTGATTTGTCGGAACGTTATGAAACGAAAGAACTATGTGCAGGAACTATCGTGAGTTGACAGCTGTGGAGTTAGGAGAGATCGCAGCGTTGTACCCAGTGACACCCAACAGGGAGATCGCACGGAAATACGACATCAGCGTGGATGCGCTTGTTGACTACCTGGCTGCACCACGCGGATGGAAGAAGGACTACAAGTCTGTGCTGATTGGGAGCCGTGGAGGGCATTCGCTCACCGAGAAGCAGATTGCCTGGATCATCAAGCACTACAAGCACACCAAGAACGCCGACATCCTTGCGAAGTTCGGCATCGGTGAGACAGCCTTGCACCGCATCGCTCGGAAGTATGGTCTGAAGAAGACACGTCAGCAGATGAAGAAGACGCAACAGGATGCAACCAGTCATGCCTACGAGGTGTGCAGGAAGTATGGCATCTATGCAGAGCTGAGCGAACGTAAGAAGCAAGAGTTCGCCGAACGCAAGGCTCGTGGCCTGCCACATCCGGGTGGCTTCAAGAAAGGAGTGTCGAACAAGGACCGGCTGGGACCGAAGCGTTTCAAGGAGTGCATGGAGAAGGCTGCTGCCACCATGCGAGAGGTGAGACGCAAGGAGCGGATGCGGATGAGATGGGGGCTTCCACAGAAGACGAAGCTCAGGCTGTCGTTTGATGGTGTCATCTCGCCAAGGGCACGCAAAAAGATTCAGTATCGGAACTGCCTTCGCAAGAAGGGATACATCTGCGAGTGGGGTGAAGACATCGTGTACTACGATGAGCACACCCAGCGAAGCGAGAAGATGGAGGCGAACGCCATGAAGGTTGGACTAAGGTTTGAACAAATTAACAATTAACAATTATGGAAACATTAAAACTTTACGATTACATTCAGATCAGAGTAAATGGAAATCGAAGAGACGGCATAGTGCAAGACCTTGTTGACGATATGCGTCAAGACAAAGAGCTGGTTGGCAAGACAGGACAGGAAATAGTGAACCACATTTGCCGACTGGCTTGTGTTGGAGCGAGGGAGGCACTTTCCAGATTTTTACATAGTTATAAGCACTATTGCGTTGCTCACAACTTTAAACACGAGAGCGTATCAATGAGAGGGTGTTAACTATGAAAAAATGTGCAATTGCAATTTCGCCGATCGTGGTTTTAGAATTGTTGTTGTTTTGGTATGGAACTGGCAGCCTACCTTTGTCAATACTATTAACGATAATAACAGTGGTAGGTGCTTTCGCTATTGTTAGTTGGATTGATTATGTAGGAAATCATTTTGACGATTAACAATTCACAATTATGGAACTATGGACTATTTGACTATCGAAATGGTGATATACAATCTCCGATTGGTTGACCCACCATCTTCAATTGTAAAGAAAATTGAGGAAGGCATAACCAAAAGCGAGAAAGCCGTGTACGAGTTTCTTGGGAAAAGTTATTCTGACTTAATAGAGGAATATGGAGAGATACCAAGGAACGTAAAGGCAGCAACGCTCATGTTAACAGAGGATTTTCTTCGGAGAAATGAACATGAAAACTACGCTGTGAAATCAGCTCTTAAACCATATAAAAAATGAAGGTGAAGTGTTATGATTATTGTAAAAACAAGGAATGGTGACATGTTTGTCAATGACAAAGAAACGTGTCTGGTAAATCACGACAAAAAGAATGAAACAGTTCTTATAAATGGTGAAAAGTTCGGAATGCAGTGCGCTATCGAAAAAGTGGAGCAAGTTGTTTACGTCAGCGACGCACAACCGATTGAGTGGAAAGATACCGGATCGGAAATAGAACGACTGAATAAAAATTTAGAAGTGTTCAAGCTCGATTCTACAAGATCATACATGATGTCTAAAGCAATGCGCACTATTTATCTTTCACTTCGCACTACACTTGAAGACATCTTTGAAACTTTAACTGAAAAACAGCGTGAACAAATTCAGGAACAATTTGACGACATTGACAAACGGTTAGATGCTGTTAATAAAGATTACAAAGTTTTTTCCGAAAAGATTTCAAAATTGGATATATCGTAATGATCTACACATCGTACAAGGACATGGCCGACGTGATCAGGCGCAACATCTGGAAGATACCGTCTGACGTGGGGCTGATAGTCGGCATCCCCAGGAGTGGGATGATACCGGCATTGATGATTGCAGAGCTGCTGAACATCAGATGCGCTGACATCGAGACGTTTGCACATGGTGGTTGCACGTTTGCATGTGGTGGCAGAGGGAAGCTGATGCGCAAGGACGAAGTGAAGAAGGTGCTGGTACTGGACGACACCGTGAACGAGGGTACCGCCATGAGCCGTGCAATGCAGAAGGTGGCACACATGCAAGGTGAGTATGACATCCTGTTCGGGTGCGTGTATGCAGAGGGTGTGAATGCGAAGCAGCATGTTGACATCTACCTGCATGACATACGCAGACCGAAGGAACGCATCTATGTGTATGAGTGGAACGTGCTGCACCATTATCCCTACATCATGAACTACTGCATGATGGACATCGACGGTCTGATCTGCAAGGAGCCACCCGACGAACGCGACACGGCTGCATACGAGGCGTATCTGCCCAACGCCATCCCGATGGTCATCCCGTCGGGACCCGTTGGAGCGTTGGTGACCTACCGTTTGGAGAAGTACAGGGACGTGACCGAGGACTGGCTGCACCGTCATGGGGTGCAGTACAGTCAGCTGTTCATGTTTCCGGCTAACACCTACTATGAACGGCAGAGGACCATGAGCCCTGGCACGTTCAAGGCTGGAATCTATGCGAACGCGAGATGGGCAGAGTTGTTTATCGAGTCGGATGATATTACAGCCGATTGGTTGAACAGCAAAGTGCACAAGCCCGTGTTCAGCTATGAGACTGGAGAGTTTTACAATGATTAAACATTATGAGAGTTGTTCGATTCAAGACAGCTGAGCATGCTTCTTTTGATTTACTTGGCTGGATACAAAACAAAATGAAAAAGAGACTTGAAGAAGGAAAGAATATGAGAGTTATCAAACAAGGAGAGTTGTTCCACCTGTATCTGGTGGATGACAAAGACGTGTGGATGACAACCGACGAAATGAAGCGGTTGTACAGTCTTCTGGGCGCGAACCTGGGCGTGGAGAACGGAGTCATCAGGGATGGCAAGACGTATGTGTTTGCAGAAGACGAAGAAGGCGTGGACGAATGTTTGCGTTGTGCGCTTGCAAATGGAGCATGTGCAAACGAATGTCTTTGCATGGAGTGCTTCCCAGACATTCGGCATGTGGGAAAGCGATTCAAATTATTATAAACCAACTAAAATTATTACAACTATGGGTTACATGAACACAACCTACAAGGCTTTCGTGGCCGAGACAGCTGCCAAGATTGCAGCAAGTTTAGCACCCAATGCAGTATTTGGAGAGGAGTGCGAAGATGCTTACACTGATCGCATTGCCTACAACTCTGTGCACCTTGCAGAGAAACTGGCAAGTTACTTGACCACATGGTGGGACGCAAAAGGCGACAATGTGACCACCATGTTTGACGTGCAAGACTCACTGACATCGAAGATGGAGGGTGAGCTGAGCGACATCGCAGACAAGTTAAACGATCTGCGTGAGAGTGTTGACAAGGTTTGCCTTCACACGAAGGATGTGGCACGGGAAGTTGGTTTTGTCAGTAATGCTCTTTTTACAAAAGACGAAGACTGATGAAACGACTGTTGATTCTTGCGGCGGTGGGTTGCATGCTCACCGCCTGCAAGCATGTGGAGTACATCACGGTGCCTGAGCACCACACGGACACGTTGATCGTGACGAAGCACCAGCGTGACAGTGTATGGCTGCATGACTCCATTCAGATCCGTGAGAAGGGTGACACGCTGCTCATCGAGAAGTGGCACACGAAGTACATCGAGAAGCAGGTGCACGACACATGCTACCAGAGTCGCACGGACTCGATACCGGTCCCCTACCCTGTCACGGAATATGTCGAGAAGCAGCTGACGCGATGGCAGCGAATGAAGATGGAGATGGGCGTGGCGTTCATGGGTGTTCTGGGATTGCTGGGCGTTTTTGGTATTTGGAAACTGAAAAAGAAACTGTTATGAACGAATCACCACAGGAACTGAAGCAGCAGGCGATGAAGATGATGGCGCGTGTGCTTCCCTGGCAGAGGAAACAGCTGAAGGACATCGAGCCACGACTGTTGACATACTACGAGAGCCTGAGCGACGAAACGACATGCAACTTGTATGAGATCCTGGGAGCCCTGAAGACGTTGCGCATGCTTCGAACCTATCCGCTGTCGAAGAAGAAGATATACCACGCCATCCAGTTCTACGAAGGCCGATGGGATGGTGTCCACTACATCGAAGGCTCAGGTGGCATGCGGTTCAACGGCTTGGGTGGATTTACTCACTACCGGATGCAGCCGTGGCAGGTGTATGTGACCGTGTGCGTGTTTGGCTTCCACCGATGGACACGCACAGGTGCGTCGGTTGGTGACCGTGAGCTGTTGAAGACCGAACGACTGACAGAGGACGGTGAGATCGAGGACTGGAGAAGGATGGTGTCGGAGCTCGTGCTCTATATGACCCGAAAGAGCGGCAAGACACAATACGCTGCATTCCTTCAGGCATACGGCTTCATGTTCTGGGACCCATCGTATGAAGGGTACTGCTGCGCCAACTCTGAAGAGCAGGCGAAGATACTTTTTTCGACAGTCAAGGCCATCCTGATGAACCTTGATCCGAAGGGAGAGCGCATCCGCTTCACCGCAAAAGAGATCAACTGGAAGCCGGGGCAGCTGCGCACGGCAAAGATCATGGCGTTGTCGGCAGGTGGCAAGCGCAAAGATGGAACATTCCCACAACAATGCTCAGCTGACGAGTTCGGTTCTGCCGAATACACCAACGGCAAGAGCGACATGCTGGATCTGGTGAACGTGGTGTGCTCAGGTATGGGACCACGACGTGAGAGTCTGAAGACCATCACCACCACTGCCGGTTATGCTGTCAATGGTCCGTTCGCCCAGCAGTTGGATGTCATCATGAAGCAGCTGGTGGAGGAACTGACCTACGGCGAAGATTGCACAGAAGAGAAACCGCAGGACTACCAGGTGGCATTGTTGCTACAGCCCGATCCGTGGGAGTGGGGCGACGAGGAACGGCTGCTGACCGATGAGAAGTGCTGGAGGAAGGCCAACAAGATGATCGGTGTGAGTGTGCAGCCTACGTTCTACGAGCAGCAGGCAGTGAAGGCACAGGCCGACCAGACCGAGCGCAAGGAGTTCATCACGAAGCTGTGCAACGTGTACATGTCGAACATGGTGAAGGCGTGGACGGTGTCGGCTGATGACATCCGCAAGTTGCAGAAGCCGATGAAGATCACCGACTGCCTGTACAGTCATGGGTGGAGCGTGTTTGTCGGTTTGGACTTCAGCGGTGGTGATGACCTGTTCGCCATGTCGATGATGGCGGTGAACTATTCGCCCGGACTGGAGATGTCGCAAAGGTTCTTTGCTGACACCTACATCTGGGTGCTGGAAGACAGCATGATGAAGTCGCCCAACAGAGCTCTCTACGAGCAGTGGGTGGAAAAGGGATGGCTGCGTGTGTGTCCAGGGAAGGTGTTCAATCCTGACTTTGCCATCGACGAACTGATGGCGTTGAACACAGCTGGCGTGAACCTGGTGATGTTCGGGTATGACCCAGCACAGAGCCGTGACCCCATCAACACCATCAAAGCGTGGCTTCAGACGCTTGGCATTCAGCCTGCTCTGATCAAGGAAATGGTGGTGCCGGTTCCTCAGGGCTTCATGACCATGAACCCGTTGGTGCAGAAGCTGGAGCGCATGGTGCTCAGAAGCGACCCGTGGCTTCGCTTCAGCGAGAATGCCATGTGGCCGTGGATGTTCGGCAACTGTCGGCTGGTGTACAGTCGGGACGAAACACTGTGCAGGGTGCAGAAGAGCGGTGCCAACAAGAAGATCGACGGCGTGCCTGCCCTGCTGAACTGCCTGCATGTGTTTGATATTACTGAATCGAGAGTTAATAATTAGAAACGAAGGAACTATGAAGTTTACAAAGCTTGCTACGAAATGATTATTAAACTTCACGAACAAAAGATATTGTGATTATGGATTACGAAAAAGCATACAAAGAGCAACAGATAGTAGAGCAAAATGCAATTCTCCAAGAATTAAAAACATTGCATCTTCGTATGGAGCATCAGACAGTTAGCAATGATGCTGGTGGGAATAAGATGTGGAGTAAAGTATGGAGACTTGTTAATGAAGCCATAAACATTATAAAAGAAGATAAAGAACATTTTAAATGGTAAAATTATGAACTACGAACAGAAATACAAAGAGGCTCTTGAAAGAGCGAAGAAAATGTATACAGAAGATATTGGTAAGTATCAATCTCTTAGAGAACAATGTGTAGAATACATCTTCCCTGAACTCAAAGAATCAGAGAATGAGAAGATAAGATAAATTAAAAATTGAAAATTGAGAATTATATGGCAAAAGAAAAGAAATTCCCAGATGCAAGCATATCGTTTGATATTCCTTGCGACGAAAAGACAATGGACTTCTTCAAGCGTATGCAAGAAGACCACGTAGAAACCGAAAAGGCTATACGGCGACGCATCAAGCAACTGTTTGATGAGTTCATCGGTGTGGAGGACAAGACAACCGCACAGAAAGCCTACCAACAAGTGATGACCGTCTTTAGCATCGGCTATCAGTTAGGATGGAATGACCGCAAGGCCGTTGAAGATTCAACGAAAGCAAACTGACCTATGAGAGTAGAATTTGAACGTGGTGGGGTGAAACACCGAGGAAAGGTTGTGGCGACCATCGTAGAAGAGAAAGACATAAACCCACTCACAACAATGCAATTCATCCGATTTGTGGTAATGCTGAAAGATGGGACGTTTACAAGCGTACCTATAAAAGACTGCCAAAGGGTGCGCAGATGGTGGCAAATAGATTACAATCGAATAATAGAATGGCTCAAATCACTTAAAGAAAGAATGGAGGAATAGACAATGAAACCGAGATTGATTGACTACAAGAAGTACTACGACTGGTTGAGAATGTCGTTTGGTGGGAGGCTGCTTCCCATGAAGTTTGAACAGTTACTAAAAGAGGAGGAACCATCATGAGAAAAGTGAGTATCGAGGTGAAGCTGGGCAAAGAACGACACCAGCTGGTACCCAACGAAGACGGCATCACGGGTGGCTGCGGATCATGCAGCATGTGGGGTGTATGTAACACCATCGGTTCCACGTCGCATCGTGTTCTGTGTGACGCGCTGATCTACAATGCATACGATGGGGACTACCCAAAAGAGATCTACCCGACAAGTGGGCACTTCAAGTTGAAAGGGTGATCGTATGTGTGCGCGAAGAGTTTATATCAGCGGCAGCATGAGTGGTGTGCCAGAACGATTGTGGCGACAGCGGTTTGCGCTGTGCGCCATGAAGTACAAGACGTTGGGCTACGAGGTGGTGAACCCCAGTGAGACCGTCATCGCACGCCATCCCTGGTTGTACAGGTTGGTGGGCTACCGGCTGACGCTCTGGTATGATCTACGACTGTTGCGCCGGTGCGACTACATTGCGATGGTGGGAACAGATTGGAAACAGAGCCGTGGTGCCAGGCTCGAACGGATGAAGGCCAGACAGTGGTGCATCCAGGAACTATGACAGTGGCTGCAAGATGGTAAGTCTTGCAGCCTTTTTTTTTTTTGTTGGTAAACCTATTACACATTTTCGCGGAAACTTTGAAATAGTTGTGTTTTTTGATTAAAAGTTGGCGAAAATGAAAAGATTCTATTATTTCTTCATGGTCTGCCTGTTCGCGCTGGGCGTGATAGGTGGCATTGGTTGGTCGCTTTATTCAGGTGGCTATGTGATCGCAGTGGGTGTCGCTGGCACAGGATGGCTGGCATGGCCGAAGGTTGTCGAATATGTGAAAAAGATGACAGAGTGAGATGGAGAACACGGCAGAAGTAATTGTCTCGATTATCGGGCTTCTTCTGGGTGGTACTGGCATCGGAACCTTCTTCACATGGAGATACCAGAAGAAGAAGGCAAAGGCAGAGGCAGCAGAGGCTGAGACCACCGCTGCAAAGGAACTGCAAGACCTGTACCAGCAGATGCTTGCCGATGCGAAGACTGATCGTGAAGACCGGTTGGCACAGAACGAGGAGTTGCGCAAGGAACGCGATCGCTACAAGAACGACCGCAACGAGCTGCGCGACCAAGTGGAAAAACTGCAAGAGGACATCTCGAAGTGGCGACAGGCCGGTGAAGAGGAACGACTTGCGTTGAAACGGCAGATCAGCCAGCTGGAGGTGCGCGTAGACAAGATGACCCCTTTTATGTGCGGCAACCTGGAGTGCAAGCTCCGACAGCTCGTAGTCATATCGGACATCGTGGATGGTAGCAAACGAGGAAAACGCAAGAAGGACATCGAGCCGCTGGAGCAAAGCGACATTCAGTAAACCCACCACATGGCTTCTGGCAAAATTAAAAGAGTGAAAAGATGAACAAAGAGAAAATAACACGCGGTAATGACTTTTCGTTCCGCATGCTTCTGTGGCAGACCACACCTGAGGGCAACGTGGCACTCGACCTCACGCAGATGGCGAAGCTCAACGTGACCATCAGCGACTATATTGACAGGCCGTTGGAGAGCAGCTGGGAACATGACGCAGAGAACCTGAACGGATTGATCGTGAGTGTCAGCTATGACAACGTGGCTTCCAGGGAGTGCCACATCGAGGTGACGATGGAGACAGCCGACGGGCGACACATGCGCGTGGCTGAGCGTAGGGCCTTCGATTTGGTTGACCTGTCGAACGATGCCAACGTGACCTTCATGCGCCATGATGGTGCAGAGCGCGCCGAGATCTACATGGAGTACCAGGTGGTGACAACGGCGTTGCTGAGTGACCGCACACTCATCGAGCAAATGCAAGATCTCATTCAGGAGGCCGACCAGCTGACAGATCAAATGGAGACCGACCTTGCGCTGGTGGGACCGTGGACCACTGCACACATTGAGATTGGAACAGGCAGCGTGGAGCTCGTGATTGGGAGTGACGATTGAACATTGAACATTGAACATTGAAAATATGGCAAATATTCTAAAATGGGTGCAAGGAAATGACGTTGTGATGACCGTCTGGCTGTATGAGCCGGAGGTTGACGCACAAGGGCATCCGGTATATGATCAGGGCGTGCTCGTGTGGCAGACTGTCGATCTCGATTCTTACGACGAATGGAAAGTGCGCGTGAAGAACGGCTGCCAGGCCATCACCATGCCGGCATCAGCTGGGGCATCTACTGGCAGCATCATCATGACGGTGCCAGCTACGTTGTCGTGTGGAGATTACGCGCTGGAGTTCACGGGAATCAAGGGCGATGTTGCAGTAAGGTCGTTTGAGACGATGGCGTTCGGTATTGTAAAAAGCAATGGCGAGAGCAATGTGGTGTTTGACATCGTTGACGGTGAGAATAGCTGTGACATCGACATCAAGTTGCAGATTCAGCCACAAGTAGTCACACGCGGACTGAACTCGTTCGACTATTGGAAAATGATTCCAGGCAACGAGGATAAGACCCTTCAGGACTACCTTGACTATCTGAGCCAGCAGAGCGATCCGTTGGTGTTGCTCGATGTGAGAATAGAAGATGGTGACCGCATCTACGATTTTTCATGGAGCGACCTTTTGTCTGCCGTCTTTAGCGGAAATATTGTACGTTTGCGTGAAATCGAAGACGGTGCCGATGGAAACATCTACACCTATTATGACTTGATTGGACGAATAGGAAGGGCTGTGATGATATTTGGTGACCTGACAAGCCACCAACATGTGACGATCTCGTTGACACAAGGAGAAAATAATTTTGTTGAGGAATCTGAATATGTGTCATATACTATCCAGGAGCAGTTGGTTAGTGGTACAAATATCAAGACCATCAACAACACCAGCATTTTAGGTGATGGAAATATTTCAGTCGGTGGAGATGCAAACGTGATTGAAAGCATATCCATCAACGGAACGGCGCAGACGATTACTGGCAAGAACGTGAACTTGCCGGTTCCTATATCTACGGCTGTGTATCAAATTGTGAGCATAAGCCAAAGTGCTTATGACGTATTGACTACACCAGACAGTAATACACTTTATCTCATCACGTCATGAAATTAGGCACCGCTGACATATCAAAAATCTACTTGGGTAGCACCGAGGTGACAAAGGCGTATCTTGGCAGCACGTTGGTGCATGATACAAGTCCCGTGTTGCCATACGATGCGGAAGTAGAGTGGCTTGAAAGTGATGGCTACGCCTATATCGACACAGAAATTGTTCCAACGGCAAATACAAAGGTTGATGTCGAGTTGGCACTGGACACTGGTTTCACTTTGGGAAATACGACGTTTCTCTTTGGAACATTTGTTGATGGCTTGTGCCGTTATTCGGTTGCCGTGCCATCATTATCTAAAATTAGAATACCATCAAGTTCAGGTTTTACAAACGTGAATGCCGCATTTTCCAGTTATGGTTCACGCCACACACTATCTTATAAGTTTGGTGCCGTATATTTTGACGGAAGCAGAAAAAGCACGGTTAGCGGTGTTGTTGGTGGAAGTCTTCCTATTTGGCTGTTTGGAAGAAATGCTGACACAGCAGCCAACCAAGCACAAATTGCAAAGATTATATCATACAGCTGGAAAGTGTATGACAACACAACCCTTCTTCGTGATTATAAACCGGTAAGGAAAAACGGAGTGGGTTATCTTTACGACAGTGTTAGCGAGAGATTATTTGGTAACGCAAATAGTGTTGGTGCATTTACCTATGGAAACGATGTGACAACGTAAAAAATATAAAGCTATGGCAGAACAAAGATACAAAATTGGTGCGCTTCCTACCAGGGACATCACCACCTACACAACAACAAGCTATCTGACGGTTTCTTTCCGTCAGCTTGAAATCGTGAACATCGGCAACAACATCTATCAGTCGTTAGTTGACAATAATGTCGGCAACGCATTGACTGACTCATCAAAGTGGGTGTGCTTGGTGGACAATGATGCCTACACAGAATCGTTCAATGAAGCAGAAGCAGCGCGTCAGCGGACATTCGTCTTGGCAGAGGAAGGCCGTGCAGAGACTTTCAATGAACATGAAGCGGAACGTCAGGCTGCAATCAATGAGAAACTGGAGCAAATTGACGCAATGGAGTTTGATGACGTTCCGACTCAAGGCAGCACAAGGGCTGTGAAAAGCGGTGGTATTTACAACGAGTTCCACGCCATAGAGAGTGTGCTTCCGCAGACTGGTTCGCACACCGTTGAGCTTCCACTCACGGAGGCTGACTATTCCGTTGGAAATATAAGTGGGACAGATGGCTCTATAGATACTAATCAAAAGGTTAGACATACAACCGACTATATAGACGTGAGAAACGCTGCATCATTGACGTATAGTCTTGATAACTCATATCGGTTGGGTGTTGCTGTGTATAATCTGAACAAGGAATTTGTCAGAAAAGATGAGTGGTACACTGGCAGCGGAGATTATGTGATTTATGGAGGTGTCTACATTAGAATCGTGATTGCATATCCAGCTGGTGGAAGCACCTTCGACTACTCACAAGCAAATCCATCGTTTGCATTGAACAATTTTGGATTAGTGCCAGTTGCCAGCGAACAAGATGTTGAGGATATTTATGCCTTCATGTCAAACGGCGCAAACTATCAATTTGAGTTGGGTTCAATAGATAGCTCAAATGGGAAATTGGTTGAAAATACAACCGGAAACCGCATTAGAAGCAAAGTGTTCATCCCAAAAGGAGACGGCATTATGCGTGTAAAACTTGTGATGTCTGCTTCAACTCTTAATATAATACTATACAAAAATGGAGAATATGCTGGTAGAGTGGATCCGGCATTAACCAGTTTAAGTGCTGGGAACTACACTTATAAGATAAATGTTCCATTTGTTTATGACTCATACAAGGTGGTTTGCTTTGTTTCTGGAGCGACAGCCGAAACCGCAAATAACTGTTATGTTTCCATTCCACCTATAGCTTATTGGAATATGATGGGAGAGGAAATCAACATCGAGTCGTTGACAACGGAAAAAATCTATGAATATTATGACGCTTTGGTTTCCGAGTTCCCAAATTATATCTCAAAAAAGGTTCTTGGTTATGACTCTTCGGGCACCCATGAGATTCGGGAATATGTGGCCACACTGAGAGACAACTTCGCCTATCTTTACAAAGAACGTTGCTACGCTTGGAAGAATGGGACGACTGTGATATATACCGAGTCAATCTCTCCAAGAGTCGGCGATGCGACATATACCGACCAACTGAAAACATCAACTGGCTACACGGTTACGGCATCGAATTGCAATAATGGAACTATAACCGTCAATGGTGTTGTTTATAGTCGTTATAGTGATGGGAACATATCAGCAGACGTGGTGTTTAGTAGCACGGGAACATCCGCAACTATCACACAAAGCGGAAAAACATACAACCGTTATCCCGATTATGACAAATCGTCCATCTGTAAAAAGACCATCGTAAGCATCTGCAACGAGCATGGCCCAGGCTCAAATGGAGACCCAAGAGAGCCATCCGTGGTGATGTATTATTTGCTGAAAGCATTGTGCGGTGATACTATTGACAACCCACAACTTTCATGGTTGAAGCAATATGCAAAGATAGTCATCATCCCAGTGTCAAATCCTTATGCTTATGACGAAGAAGGCGATGTGTCGATACTGGGGGATTTGATGGGGCGTGTGAATGCAAATGGTGTGAACATCAATAGAAACTATCCAACCACAAACTGGGCAACGCTATCAAACGGCGAAGCTGGTTCCTATGGTGGCAGTGAGGTTGAAACTCAATACAATATCAACTGCATAATGCGACATAATGCTGACATAGCTATTGACGAGCATTGTCTTGGGCCTAATACCAACAATTATAACAAATGGCATTATGAGGGTACTTTGGCCACGTTGATTTCATCCAAAACGAAGATGATGATGTTGGCAACTTACAATCTTAATTACAGCTCTTATGGTTCTGGAGCGGCTGGACGTGGCGACACTTGGATTGGTCAGCAGAATATTAATGGGTGCCTACTCGAAATGAATCAAGGCTATGGAAATACGTTGCATAGTGACCTGATTTTGAGAGCCGATAGGCAGATATGGATGGGTGTTCTTGATTATTATAACGTGTGGGAGTCATGAACCTGACCAAACAGCAACTCTTGGCGATCATGCCAAACGCGAAGCTCAGGGCTGACAAATATCTCAGTTATCTGAACGCAGCAATGATGGAGTTTGCCATTTCGCTCGATCCTGTGCGGATGGCTCACTTCCTCGCCCAGGTTGCTCATGAGAGTGGCGAGCTGCGCTATGTGAAGGAACTCGCGAGTGGCAAGGCATACGAAGGTCGCAAGGACTTGGGAAACACTGTGCCAGGATATGGCGTGAAGTACAAAGGGCGTGGCCTGCTCCAGCTGACCGGCTTTTATAACTATAGACGCTACATGATGTTTTGTGGATTTGATGTTGTGAAGAAACCGGAGTTGCTGGAACAGCCGAAGGGTGCCACTCGAAGTGCAGCGTGGATCTGGCAGCAGGGACTTGGCGTAAACCTAAACCATGTGGCTGATGGTGACGATGGGCGCAACTCTTACGAGATATGCAAGCAAATCACCAAACGTATAAATGGCGGTTACAACGGCCTCGAATCTCGATGGAAGTACACACAACGGGCTCTGAAGGCCCTGAATGCAAGATAAAATAGAGGAAAGCCTATGACAGAAAAAGAGTTTGAGAAATTCAACCTGACACCTGAGGGTGGCTGCCTGGTACTGGCAGCGATGTGGACCTTCATTGTGGTGTTCGCCATTGTATGTTCCTGGATATTCAGCAGCCTGTACAAGAAGTATTCTGCACCGACAGAGAAGGCAAAGACGTGCATCGTGTTCAATTCAAATGATAATATCGGTTTTGTTTAGTTTTAGTGGTTAAAAATCTGATTTTACGAGTTCAAATTGTTTTTGTTTGGATCTAAAACGTAGCGACGTATTTGTTAGACATCAAGCCCAGCCGAGAGGTTGGGCTTTGTTGTTTCTGATGGTCAGTAAACCATTGCAGATGTTTCGATGAAAAACAAAGAACAATGGTTTTTGAAAATGAACAAACGACAGGAAAGAAAGGAGGCGCACCATGCTGAAGTGGTTGTCTCTTGACCTCATTAAGGCTCATCTTCGCATTGATCCGATCAACGGGTGCGAAGACGCTCTGCTGACGTTGTACGGGGAAGCGGCAGAGTCGACGGTGTTGAACCATCTCAACCGGACGTTTGAGGACCTGGTTGAGACCTACGGCGAAGTCCCAACACCGGTCATCCAGGGCTCGTTGCTGATGGTTGACACATCCTACCAGCACCGATCGCCCGTTTCGCCCACCAACATGAGCATCGTCCCCTACACATTTGACATTCTGGTGAAACCTTACATGAAACTCTGACATGGCATACAGCACAGGACTTTTGAAACATCGCATCCAGGTCTTCAACCGAAAGGAGGCTCAGACCTCCCAGTGGGGCAAAGACGGCAGCGGCATCGAGTGGGAAGAGGTCGGCTGCGTGTGGGCAGCTGTGGACTATGTTCGCGGTGTCCGTGCCATGCGTGAAGGTGCTTTGGACGTGTACGGCGTGGTGATGGTGCGCATGCGCTGGAACCCAGTCATCACACTTCGCAGCCGCATCCAGTACGACGGCAAGATGTACCAGATCCTGGGTGAGACGTTCCATGCAGAGCCACAGGAGAACACCATCCAGTTCAATGCTCAGATCATCATCAACGACAAATAAGGACTATGAAGAAGAAACTGCAAGTGGCCATCATCCACTACAACACGCCTGAACTGACAGAGGCCGGCATCATGAGCCTCTGGAAGCATGGTGGTGACAAGTACGAAGTGACGGTGATGGACAACTCCACCAGGCGGCCATTCACCAAGAAGATGAAAGGCGTGAAGGTGCTGGACAACACAAAGGGCCAGATCATCGACTTCGAGAAAGAACTGGCCAAATACCCAGACAAATGTTGGGAGCTGGCGCACCTGTCCGACTATGGCAGCGCAAAGCACATCATGAGTGTTCAGAAGCTGTGGGAGATCCTTCCCGATGGCTTTATCCTGATGGAGAGTGACCTGCTCATCAGGCATGACATCTCCTTCCTGTGGGACGAACGATATGCAGCATGTGGCAAGGCCCAGTGGTTCAAAGGACGCAGGCCGGAGAAGGACAGGATTCTGCCATATCTCTGCTACCTGAACGTTCCCAAGCTGGTGAAGAACGGAGCTCGCTATTTCGACCCGACGCGCTGCTGGGCATTGTCCCCAGGTGGCGAGAAGAACCCCAACAACTACTACGACACCGGCTCCACCGTCTTCGAGGACATCATCAAGACGAAGCCTGCACTCGTTGCCAGGCTCTATCCCAACCTCGATCGCTACTGGGCCCACTACGATGGTGGCTCATGGAGGCAGAACGATGTGGAGAACCAGAAGGCGTGGATTGAGCAGCATCGTGACCTGTGGGAGCCCATCGACAACTCAGACGCGAAGATCTACATCTGCACACACACAGACTTCAAGCCGGTTGTGTGCAACGAGGTGTATGAGATCGTTGATGCACGCAAGGGTGGTGACAGTCTGAACGGAGTTCCTGGTGGCTACTGGTCTGAGCTCTTGCACATGCACCGCGTGGGCAAACGGAAGAA
>Ga0310690_10005366_pt1 | contig 17442 bp, 11 predicted proteins | sample AusTroGonzalo_MG_2_FD_207661 | JGI IMG/M metagenome (GOLD analysis project Ga0310690, IMG submission 207661) | Bovine rumen microbial communities from tropical cattle in Woodstock, Queensland, Australia - Gonzalo_04 (v2) (version 2) | ecosystem: Host-associated > Mammals > Digestive system >...
GACCATCGAGCAAAGGGTAGGGGCCAAGCTGCTTCCCGAGATATACGAGAACGTGACGGCTCCCGAGGAATACGAACTCTTGGAGATGACCCGTATCAGCGGGTTTGTGAATCGTGCCAGAGGTACCGGCCGACCCACGAAGAAGGATCGCCGATCATTGGACGCATTTATCAGTGAAATGGATTAATTCAGCATTATGCTACTACTCAACATCGTTTTCATCATTGTTGGAATAGCCCTTGTGGTATGGGGTGCCGACAGACTGACGGAAGGTGCGTCGGACCTGGCCCGTGGCATGCGTGTGCCAGAGATAGTAATCGGTCTTACCATCGTGGCAGCGGGGACTTCTGCCCCGGAGCTGTTCGTGAGCCTGATGTCGGCTCTGAAAGGAACGCCCGATATGGCTGTGGGTAACGTGATAGGCTCCAATATCTTCAATACGCTGTTGATAGTAGGCTGTAGTGCTGCGATAGCCCCGATGGTGATAGCGCCCTCGACGGTGAAGAAGGACATTCCCTTTGCAGTAGGTGCCTCAATGTTGCTCTTTATGCTCTGTTTCGACGATATGGACTCTCCCCACCTATGGGGTAATGAGATCAGCCGTTCGGATGCCATCATTCTGCTCATAGCCTTCATGGCTTTTATGATTTACACCTTCCAGATGGCCCGCAAGGACGGACTGCTGCCAAAGAACGAGGAAGAGTTGGGCGTGGAGCGTGAGAAAGAGTCGCGCGACTTCAGTAAGCTGTGGCGTAACCTCGCTTTCATTGTGCTGGGACTGGCATGTCTGATAGTAGGCAGTGACCTGTTTGTGGATGCTGCCACCTACGTGGCTCATCGCTTCGGCGTGCGTCAGAGTGTGATCGGCCTGACGATTGTGGCAGGCGGAACCTCCATGCCTGAGTTGGCCACCAGTGTGGTGGCTGCCTATAAGGGTCGCTCGGCCATAGCCATCGGCAACGTGATAGGCTCGAATGTCATGAACATCCTGCTGGTATTGGGTCTGACGGCATTCATCCATCCCCTGCGTATCATGGGTATTACGATTGTAGACCTGATGATGATGCTCCTCAGCGTAGGCTTCCTATGGCTCTTCGCCTTTACGAAGTACTACGTGTCGCGCCGTGAGGGCTTCCTGTTGATCGGCTTCTTCGTCTGCTACATGGCGTGGTTGCTGTATTTATTGTAAAATTTTCATAGGGGTACTTGCAAGGCTTACGGGCTAACCCCCTTTAACAAAACAAGAATAATGGAAAATAGAAGTAATCAGAAAATCAGTGTGCTGTTTATGTTTTACAGCGTACTGTTCTGCGTATGCCTGATAACGGCAAACGTACTTGAGACTAAGCAGATCTCATTGGGACCGGCTAACATGACGGCCGGTCTGATTGTGTTCCCCGTGAGCTACATCATCAACGATGTGGTGTGCGAAGTGTGGGGTTACGGTCGTACGCGTCTCCTCATCTGGCTCGGCTTCGCCATGAACTTCATGTTCGTGATCTTCGGAGCCATTGCCGACTGGATTCCAGGTGCGCCTTATTGGAACGGTGAAGAGGGATTTCATCAGATATTCGGACTGGCACCCCGTATCGCCGGTGCCTCTTTCCTGGCTTTCTTGGCAGGCTCGTTTATCAACGCCTATGTGATGAGCAGGATGAAGCTCTCATCGGATGGCAAGAACTTCTCTTATCGTGCCGTGATGAGCACCGTCTTCGGTGAGTTGACCGACTCTATCATCTTCTTCCCCCTGGCCTTGGGCGGTGTGATTCCTTGGGAGGAGATGCCCTCGTTGATTATCACTCAGGTAACGTTGAAGACACTCTACGAGATTGTTGTGTTGCCCGTTACCATCCGTGTGGTGAACTTCACCAAGAAGCACGACAACGAAGATGTGTTTGACAATGAAATTGCGTATAATATATTTAAGGTAAAGGAATTATGAGCAGAGAACAGGAAGGATTACAGCAGCTCGGCAGGAAGACCGAGTACAAGATGGACTATGCACCAGAGGTGTTGGAGACATTCCAGAACAAGCATTCAGAGAACGATTACTGGGTGCAGTTCAACTGTCCTGAGTTTACGTCACTCTGTCCGATTACAGGTCAGCCCGACTTTGCGGAGATAAAGATTATGTACATCCCTGACGAGCGGATGGTGGAGAGCAAGAGTCTGAAGCTGTATCTGTTCAGCTTCCGAAATCATGGCGATTTCCATGAGGACTGCGTGAATATAATCATGAAGGACCTCGTGAAGCTGATGGATCCGAAGTATATCGAGGTTGTCGGACTCTTTACCCCGCGTGGTGGCATCAGTATCTATCCCTATGCCAACTACGGTCGTCCCGGCACGAAGTACGAAACCCTCGCCGAACAAAGATTGATGAATCATCAGTTTAAGTAAACGCACAATCCCCTGTCAAATGGCAGGGGATTTTCATTGCCCCTGCTAAAAAACATAAAATTTCTATAGGAAATGCAGCTATGTGCGAAAAAAATGCTATATTTGCATTCAAATTTGAAATGTAACTAAAGAGATATGGCAAAAAAGAAGATTCAATTCAGTCTCGTTTACAGAGACATGTGGCAGAGTTCGGGCAAGTTCCAGCCCCGGAAAGACCAATTGGAACGTGTCGCTCCTGCAATCATCGACATGGGCTGTTTTGCCCGAGTGGAAACCAATGGTGGTGCCTTTGAGCAGGTAAACCTGATGGCAGGCGAGAATCCTAACCTGGCTGTTCGTGCTTTCTGTAAGCCATTCAACGAGGTAGGCATCAAGACACACATGCTCGATCGTGGTCTCAACGCACTCCGTATGTATCCTGTGCCCGACGATGTTCGTGCGCTGATGTATAAAGTAAAGCACGCTCAGGGTGTAGACATCACTCGTATCTTCTGCGGACTCAACGATACCCGTAACATCATCCCAAGTATAAAGTGGGCTAAAGAAGGCGGCATGACACCACAGGCCACACTATGTATCACCACCTCGCCTGTACATACAGTAGAGTACTATGCAGCTATCGCTGACGAGGTAATTGCTGCAGGTGCTGAGGAAATTTGTTTGAAGGATATGGCAGGTATCGGTCAGCCTGCTATGCTGGGTAAGCTCACCAAGGCTATCAAGACCAAACACCCCGATATCATCATTCAGTACCATGGCCATTCTGGTCCTGGATTGTCGATGGCCTCTATCCTCGAGGTTTGTAACAACGGTGCCGACATCATTGATACAGCTATCGAGCCTCTGTCATGGGGTAAGGTTCACCCAGATATCATTTCTGTTCAGAGCATGCTGAAGAACGAGGGCTTTGAGGTGGCCGATCTGAATATGAATGCCTATATGCAGGCTCGTACACTCACTCAGGAGTTTATCGACGACTGGCTCGGATGCTTCATCAACCCAGCTAACAAGCACATGTCAAGTCTGCTGCTTGGCAGCGGTCTGCCTGGCGGTATGATGGGATCTATGATGGCCGATCTTGGTCCTATCCAGAAGATGATCAACAAGGAACGCGAGAAGAAGGGCGAATCGGCACTCACCATGGACGATATGCTGGTTAAGCTATTCAACGAGGTAGAGTACGTATGGCCAAAGGTAGGATATCCCCCACTGGTAACTCCATTCTCACAGTACACTAAGAACATCGCTCTGATGAATCTGCTCACTATGGAGCAGGGTAAGGGTCGTTACGTGATGATGGACGACGCTATCTGGGGTATGATCCTCGGTAAGAGTGGCAAGGTGCCTGGAGAGATTGCACCTGAGCTTATCGAACTGGCGGAGAAGAAGGGACTGAAGTTTACCGATGCCGATCCTCACACGCTGCTGGAGAACACACTCGATGGCTTCCGCAAAGAGATGGACGAGAATGGTTGGGACTACGGACAGGACGACGAAGAGCTGTTCGAGCTGGCTATGCACCCAGAGCAGTATCGTCCGTTCAAGAGCGGTCAGGCTAAGAAACAGCTGCTGGCTGATATCCAGAAGGCTAAGGATGCCAAGCTGGGTGGTGGACAGAAGATTTCGCAGGAAGAGATCGACGCTATCAAGCACGCCAAGGCTGATGCTGTGAAGAGTCCATTGGACGGACAGCTTATTTGGAGCTTTGGTGGTGAGGGCGTTCCCGCTGCCTGCATCGAGCCGTTCATTGGTCAGAAGTATAAGGAGGGTGATATCTTCTGCTACCTCCAGACCAAGTGGGGCGAGATCGTAGAGATTCCAGCTGCCCTTGGTGGTAAGTTGGTGGATGTCACCGTTAAGCCAGGTCAGAAGATCCGCCAGGGTGATACCATCGCTTGGATAGAGCGTGAAGCATAAACAGTTGTTTTAGGCACGGATTAACGCAATTTCAATTATATTAAAGACACGGCTGAAGTGAAATAGCAGTGTCCCTTATAAAAGAGCTGTGTTAATCCGTGCCAAATTTTCTCATTATGGATTATCAAACAATCATTGACCAGTATTATCCGGAAGACAATAAACTCCGGAAGATTCTGTTAGTACATAGCCGACAGGTAGCGGATAGATGCCTAAAGATAGCTAAAAAGCATCCTGAATTGAAACTTGACGCGGAATTTCTTGAAGAGGCTGCCATGCTACACGACATCGGCATCTGTCGCTGTGATGCTCCCGGCATACAGTGCTTTGGTACGGAACCCTACATCTGTCATGGTATCATAGGAGCAGAGATGTTGCGTGAGAAGGGGTGGGAACGTCATGCCCGTGTGTGTGAGCGTCATACAGGAACCGGACTCTCCAGATTTGATATCGAACAGCAACAGTTGCCTCTTCCGCACCAGGACTATATGCCCGTGGAACTGGAGGAACAGGTGGTTTGCTATGCCGACAAGTTCTATTCGAAGACCCGTCCCGGCAACGAGCGGACTGTGGTGGAAGCCATGCGCAGCCTGGAGAAATTTGGTTGGGATGGCGTGCAAAGATTCCAGAAATGGGTTGACCTTTTTGAGTGAATAGTGAATAATGAATAGTGAATAGTGAGGGCGAATAGTTAAAAAATACACAAATTCCCTAAACTATTCACTATTCGCTATTCACTATTCGTTTTTTTGTTGTAATTTTGCAGCGTGAAAAGAAAATCGGCCATCATTATGATGCTTTTCGTTATCCTGTTTGTGATGGCGGAGGTACCGATAACGTTTGTCTCTGAGGTCATGAGGACCGCAGAAGCAAACGATAGTGTTGTGACCGATACCGTACCCGTAGATACTATCGTGAGTGGAGATGCCGCTGCGAAGATTAAGCGTGACACCACGACGATGGATTCTATAGAACTTGCCATCTATAAACATAATAAGGCTATTGACGACTCGTTGGCCAAGGACAGCATCAACCGTAGTCGTAAGAATGGTATCGACTCGCCTGTACAGTATGAGGCTAACGACTCACTGACCTATGACGCGGCCTCGGGGCTGGCTCATCTTTATGGAGAATCGAACGTGAAGTACCAGAACATGGATCTGGAGAGTGAAGAGATATACATGAGTCTCGACAGTAACCTGGTACATGCAACGGGTAAGATGGACTCTGCCACCCACCAACTTGTTGGAACACCTGTGTTTAAGATGGGTAGCGACGAGTATGAGAGTGATACGATGGCCTTTAACTTCAAAACGAAAAAAGGATTGATATCCAATGTATATACCCAGCAGGACGATGGTTTCCTTACTTCGGAACTGTCGAAGCGAGGAGCCAACGGTGAGATGTTCCTGCAACACGGACGCTATACCACCTGTGACGATCCGCACCCCGATTTCTACCTCGCCATGTCGAGAGCCAAGGTACGCCCGGGTAAGGACGTAGTGTTTGGTCCTACCTATCTGGTGGTAGCTGACGTACCTCTGCCATTAGCTATCCCATACGGATTCTTCCCTTTCACGAAGAGCTATTCGAGTGGACTGATTATGCCGACATATGGTGACGAGATGGACCGAGGCTTCTATCTGCGTGACGGTGGCTATTACTTTGCCATCAGCGATAAAATGGACCTGAAGCTTTTGGGCGAGATATTTACGAAAGGCTCGTGGGGATTCTCTGCCGCCTCTAACTACAGGAAACGTTACCGTTATAGCGGATCATTCTTCGCAAGCTACCAGAACACCGTGAGTGGTGAGAAGAACATGCCTGACTATACCAAGGAAACCAGTTACAAGATACAATGGAGTCACAGGCAGGATGCGAAGGCCAATCCGTTCTCGAACCTCTCGGCCAGTGTGAACTTCGCTTCTACAAGTTATGAGCAGAACAACCTGAACTCGATGTATAATCCCCAGGCGAAGACACAGTCTACACGAACCTCGTCGGTATCCTATACCACTGGTTTCTCAAGTCTCGGTATGAGTATCAGTACGTCGATGCGACTGAACCAGAATATGCGCGACTCTACCATTGATATCTCGCTGCCGGAGATGACAGTGTCGGTTGCTCAATTCTATCCTTTCAAGCGTAAGAAGAGGGTAGGTGACGAACGCTGGTATGAGAAGATATCGTTGAGCTATACGGGTACAATGACCAACTCGATTAAAACGAGGGAAGAGAAGTTGCTTCACTCCAGTCTTGCTAAGGATTGGAAGAACGGTATGCAGCACCAGATACCTATCAAGGCCAGCTTTACTCTGTTTGGCTATCTGAACCTCACACCTGGATTCAATTTCACCGACCGCACTTTGTTCAGCAAAGTGAACAAGTCGTGGGATCAGGTAAATCAGCGCGAGGTGGTGGACACCATCACGGGTTTCTATAATGTATATAATTGGAATTTAAGCATCGGTGCCTCTACCAAGTTGTATGGTTTCTGGATTCCCAACAGGAAGATCTTTGGCGACAAGATCCAGGCTATCCGTCATGTCCTCACGCCTACGGCCAGTTTCAGCTACGCACCTGATTTCGGCGCAGCCCACTATGGTTACTGGAAAGAGTACCAGAGGACCGATGCAGACGGCAATGTGACGATGGTGTCGTACTCGCCTTATTCTATTGGCGCCTATGCTCCTCCTTCACCAGGCAAATCAGGTACCTTGAACTTCGACTTGGGCAACAACCTCGAGATGAAGGTGAAGAGTGACGACGATTCCACTGGTTTTAAGAAGATCTCACTAATCGACGAGTTCCGTCTCTCTACCTATTATAACTTTGCAGCCGACCGCCAGCCGATGGGTCCCCTCAACGCTACCCTCCGACTGAAGCTCACGAAGAGCTACACACTGAACCTCTCTACTTCGTTTGCCTCATACGTCTATGAGGTAGACAGTCTGGGAAATGTCCGTGAGAGTGATCATGAGACCTATTGGCAGCATGGAAAGATGGGACGATTCCAGGGGCTTTCACAGAATCTCTCGTATACCCTTAACAATGAGAAGGTGATGAACCTCATCAAACGCCTGCGTGGTGAGAAGGTTGATAAGAAAAAAGACAACAAGAAACGCGATGACGATGATTGGGACAACGATCTCGACACCAATATGGACAAGGATATGGAGAAAGCCAAACATGCCGGCAGAAAGAAGAGTGGCGAAAAGGCAGAGACCGATGAAGACGGTTATATGGCATTCTCGATACCCTGGAACCTCAGCATAGGCTATAACATCAGCGTGAACGAGGATCGTACGCCGAGCAAGTTCAATTATGAGAAGATGCGCTATCCCTATCACTTTACACAAGGTTTGAACGTGAGCGGAAGTGTGCAGATAAGCGATGGCTGGAACATAAACTTCTCGTCGGGTTATGATTTCGAAAATCAGAAGATATCGATGACTACCGCTTCGCTATCGCGCGACTTGCACTGTTTTAATATGTCGTGTTCGGTGGTGCTGGCGCCTTATACCAGCTATAACTTTTCATTCAGGTGTAACGCTTCTACGCTGACCGATGCGTTGAAATACGACAAACGTTCAGGATCGACCAACGCGGTACAATGGTACTAAATAATATCTACCCCTCTCCTTTAACTTCTCACCTCTAACAATTATGGCAGAACTCCCAACAATGATTCAAGACCTGGCGCTGATACTGATGGTGGCCGGCATCGTAACTATTATTTTCAAAAAACTGAAGCAACCCCTGGTGCTAGGGTATATCGTGGCAGGTTTTCTGGTAAGTCCACACATGCCTCTCACAGCCTCTGTAGCTGATATGGAGAATGTTCATCTATGGGCCGACATCGGTGTGATGTTTCTGCTGTTCTCATTGGGTCTCGACTTCTCATTCAAGAAGATTTTGAAGATGGGTGCCTCGCCCATCATTTCCACCTGTACCATCATCTTCTTTATGGCGATGCTGGGTGTTCTTACTGGTCGTTTCTTTGGCTGGAGTAAGATGGACTGCATCTTCCTGGGTGGTATGCTGGCAATGTCGTCGACCACAATTATCTATAAGGCTTTCGACGACTTGGGCTTGCGTCAGCAGCAGTTTGCCGGAATGGTAATGAGTGTGCTGATCCTGGAAGATATACTTGCTATTGTGATGATGGTCATGTTGAGTGCCATTGCCAGTGGTAATAATCCTGATGGCGGACAGATGCTTAGCTCTGTGGTGAAGATTGCTTTCTTTCTGATCCTATGGCTGGTGGTGGGTATCTTTGCCGTCCCCCTATTTCTAAAGGCGGTACGCAAGCTGATTAATAACGAGGTGATGCTGGTTGTGGCTTTGGGACTCTGTTGTGCTATGGCTGTATTCTCCACAAAGGTAGGTTTCTCTTCAGCCTTCGGTGCCTTTATCATGGGTAGCATTTTGGCAGAGACCGTAGAGGCCGAACGTATTGAGAAACTTGTAGAACCAGTGAAAAATCTTTTCGGTGCAATCTTCTTCGTGTCGGTAGGTATGCTTGTAGATCCAAAGATTCTGATGGAATTTGCGATACCTATTGTATGTCTGGTGTTGACGATTTTGGTAGGACAGAGCCTTTTCGGCACGTTCTCGTTCATGCTTGGAGGCGAGTCGCTCAAATCGGCCATGCGTTGCGGTTTCTCGATGGCTCAGATTGGCGAGTTTTCGTTTATCATTGCCTCGCTGGGTCTCTCATTGGCTGTGATCAGCGATTTCCTCTATCCTGTGGTTGTGGCTGTATCTGTCATCACCACGTTCCTTACGCCTTATATGATTCGTCTGGCCACTCCGGCCTACAACCACTTGGAACACCATCTGCCGAATAAACTCATCAAGTCGCTTAACCAGATGACCATGGGTAATAATACCCACACACAGGAGCAGAGCCTGTGGAAGAAGCTGCTAAAGCAGATGGCTTTCAATACACTCATCTATAGCATCCTGACGGCTGCCGGCATTGCCGTGATGTTCACGTTTGTATTGCCCTTTACAAGAAAACTCCTGCCAGGTTGGGAACTCCATTGGTATGCCAATGCCATTACGGGTGTTCTTACCGTATTACTCATAGCTCCCTTCCTGCGGGCACTCATCATGAAGAAGAACCGCAGCTCAGAGTGGAGAGCACTCTGGGCAGAGTCGAACCGCAACCGCCTGCCGCTTCTCTTTACCGTCTTTGTGCGTGTGGTGATAGCAGTGGCGTTTATTTTCTACATCTGCAATTACCTGAGTCGTTTTACTAATGCGTTGATGATAACCATCGGTCTGATAGTCATTGTGCTGATAGTATTCTCCCGCTGGGTGAAGCATCGTAGTATCGTGATGGAACGTCTGTTTATGCTGAACCTTCACTCACGCGACATCGATGCGCAGGTGCATGGCAAGAAACGTCCGCTTTATGAGGGACGTCTGCTCGATCGTGATATCCATATCGCTGATTTCCAGGTGCCATATAACTCCATGTGGATGGGTTCTACATTAAAGGAACTGAATCTTGGTCAGAAGTATGGCGTGCATGTAAGTAGTATTCTGCGTGGTGGCCTGAGAATTAATATTCCTGATGGCGACTATGTCATCTTCCCCTACGACGTGTTGCAGGTGATCGGTAGCGACAGCCAGTTCGCCGTGTTCCGCGAGGCTTTGGAGAAAGAGGTGCTTGGCGTGGACTACGAATGGGAGAACCGCGAGATGAAGCTTCGCCAACTGATTATTGGCGAAGATAGTCCGTTTGTAGGTAAAACCCTTATTGAGAGTGGCATTCGCAACCTCTATGGCTGTATGGTAGTTGGCATTGAGGAAGGAAAGGAGAGTCTCTCACCCTTCAAGCCTAACCGTAAGTTCCAGGCTGGTGACATTGTCTGGGTTGTAGGCGAACTTGATGCGTTAAAGTCGCTAATGAGTCTCTGATTCAGTCATTATATCCTGCTACCAGCCGGCATATCTCCACGATGATCTGCTTGGCCTTTTCCATCGACTGGATGCTTATGAATTCGTAAGGTCCGTGGAAGTTCACGCCTCCAGCGAAGATGTTGGGGCAGGGTAGACCCTTGAACGAGAGTAGCGCACCATCGGTACCGCCACGTATGGGTTTTACTTTTGGAGCAACCCCACAGGCCTGCATGGCATGAAGCACAATGTCGATAACGTGCATCTGCGGATCAATCTTCTCTTTCATGTTATAATACTGGTCCTTGATCTCTGCGGCAACAGTATCTTGGCCGTATTTCTCGTTCATGGCTTTTACTATGTTTTCGATGGTGCGTTTGCGCTCCTCGAAACGTGAACGGTCGTGGTCGCGGATGATATAGTGCAAGCTGGCTTTCTCAACATTACTCTGTATGCCCAGCAGATGATAGAATCCCTGATAGCCTTCGGTGGTCTCGGGCGTCTCGTCCTCTGGCATCATCTTGGCAAATTCTGTGGCAAGGGCGTTAGCATTAACCATCTTGCCCTTGGCATAGCCGGGATGAACGCTTACACCTTTTATATATATCTTAGCCGAGGCGGCATTGAAGTTTTCAAACTCCAGCTCTCCAACGTCGCCACCATCCATGGTATAGGCCCAGTCGCAACCGAATTTCTCTACATTGAAATAGTGGGCGCCCCTACCTATCTCCTCGTCGGGATTGAAGGCTATGCGGATATCGCCATGCTTGATCTCTTGATGATCCCTAAGCCAGCACATGGCTTCTACAGTTTCTGCGATACCGGCTTTGTCGTCGGCTCCCAACAGTGTGGTTCCATCAGTTACAATCAGGTCTTCGCCTACATGCTGCAACAGTTCAGGGAATCTCTCTGGCGACATGATAATGCCTTCGGAAAGCAGGATGTCGGAACCGTCGTAATTGTTGACGATGTGGGGTTTGATGTCAGCTCCCAAACAGTCAGGACTGGTATCGTAATGCGAAATAAAACCGATGGTTGGAAAGTTGCCCTTGGTGTTGGCTTTCAGCGTGGCGTATATGTAACCGTTGTTGTCCATCTCTACGTTGCTGAGGCCCTCATGCTCCAGCTCCTTCTTCAGGTATTCCGCAAATACTAATTGCTTGCTGGTACTTGGCACACTGTCGCTATCTTCCGATGATTGTGTGTCGAATTGTGTATAGTTCAGGAATCTTTCTGTAATATCCATGATTCTCTCAATTCTTTATTTGAATGATGATTCGTCTATATGAAACCAGTTTGTAAGGACTGTCATCGTGTACTTCACAGATGACGTGGAGCGTCTCTCCTTTGGCATCCTCAGGTATTGTTACCGTTGTTGTTGGTACCTCTGGTTCTGAAATCTGTAGGACGGCTTGCCCTATCTCTGGCTGCTGCCACCATTTGAAACTCAGCTTATCACCGTCGGGGTCGATGCTCCTGGTGGCATCTAACAGTACAGTTTCCCCAGCCTTTGCTTCCATTATCAGTGGGACAGGTGAGTTGGTGTCGCCATTGATGGTGATTTGCGGGTTCTTATTGCCTTTTCCTTCATCGGCCCACTGCATACGGGACTTGAAATCGTTTAGCTCGTCAGGATAGAAACGTCGCTTATAGCCAATACTGATGTTGCGTATCGGTTCCTCCCAACTGGTCCATGCCGTAGTGAGTGAGTCGGCACACAGTCCACGCTCGTGGTAACCGGCCCAACCTGCCTGATGCGGGTCTTCTGGGTCGTTGAGCCCATTGGGCATCATATATAGGAAACTTGGTGTATCGCCCTCTACGCCCCATTTATAATTGGGATATATCTTGCCTAGTTCACCTTTGCCTTGGATACTTTTGGTATGCTCCTGCCAGTGCTGCTTACCCAGCTCGCACTGCTCCTGCCAGGTGCCTTCATCCCAGATGAATTGGAGGTCGTTCTCAAACTGCTTCCTCAGCCATTGGTGTGAGCTGTAGGCACGATTCATTCTCATGTTGTAGTGCATATCCTGATCAGTGATGGTATATAGACGGAACTTCTTGATAAACCGTTTCAGCTCTTCGGCGCTCCTTGTTTGTTTTACTCGCCAGATGGCCTGCGCCAGCGTGTTGGCACCGCCCCATGCTGCCACATAGATGGGACGCTCGTCGGCCTCGTCGGCCTGTTGTATCAGCAGGTTGCTGCCTGGTGAGTCGTTGCCTTCGCCAATCACCTTGATGCCGCCCCGCTCACTTCCCATGAGGGCTCTGCTCCTCAGATAATCGGCACTGGGCCAGTATCCTAACGTCTGTTGGGTGTTCTCTTGCTCTATCGTCAGGAATCCCTGTTGACCAGAGCGGGCCATGAGCCGCGTCACATCCTTTCTGTAAGCTTCTATCACGCAAGTCAGATACTCAGCCCATTCCTTTGGATATGGGTCGCAGTTCCATCCTACCGAGGTAATCAACGCTTCAATCTCAAAGCAGTCAGCATACGCCATCAGTCTTACCATCGACTCCATATCGTCGGGTTCAATATCAGCAGGGGCGATGTCGGTACATACCACAAGTCTGGGCTTTAGTCTCTCATTGCCATGTGCCAGTCCTACTCCCAGCACTGCCATAAATAATAAGATTAATGATTTTAGTTTCATACTACAATCCCCTTAGTGATCCCGTTGGGATTCAAACCCAAGACCTTCAGAACCGGAATCTGACGCTCTATTCAACTAAGCTACGGGACCTGATATGTTTGAAAGCGAATGCAAAGGTACGACAATTAATTCATAATTCATAAAACATAATGTATAATTATAATTTGTTAACGGGCTTTGTTAATGCACAAAATGATAGAAAAATCAAAGAAATATATCATTTTTGCAAAATAATTCTACTTTTTGCTTGCAATATGATAATAATTATGTACCTTTGCAGCCAATTTAAACATAAATTGAAATATGGGACAAATCATTAAACCCGTGATGTATGAGCCGCTGCTCGATATGAAACAGACGGAACAGGGCATCAAACTGATAAAAGAGTTTTTCCAGCAGAACCTCTCGACTGAGTTGCGTCTGCGTCGTGTTACCGCTCCTCTGTTCGTTTTGAAAGGTCTTGGTATCAATGACGATTTGAATGGTGTAGAGCGTGCGGTAACATTCCCTATTAAGGATCTCGGCGATGCTCAGGCTGAAGTGGTTCACTCGCTTGCCAAGTGGAAGCGACTTTCGCTGGCTGAGTATAAGATAGAACCAGGTTATGGCATCTATACTGATATGAACGCCATCCGTGCAGACGAGGAACTTGATAATCTGCACTCGCTTTATGTAGACCAATGGGACTGGGAGGCTGTTATCAATCGCGAGGATCGCACATTGGCTTTCCTGAAGAACATCGTGGAGCGTATCTATGCTGCCATCCGTCGTACAGAGTATCTCACATGTGAGACATATCCCCAGATTAAGCCCTTCCTGCCTGAAAAGATTCATTTCATTCATGCAGAGGAATTGTTGAAGATGTATCCCGACAAGACACCTAAGGAACGCGAGGACACCATCTGCGAGGCATACGGTGCTGTATTTATAATAGGTATAGGCGCAAAGCTCTCGAACGGTGAGAAGCATGACGGACGTGCCCCTGACTACGACGACTGGAGTACCATTGCCGAAAACGGCAAGATGGGTCTGAACGGTGATATCCTTATCTGGTATCCCGTGCTGGGGCGTTCGTTCGAGCTTTCGTCAATGGGTATCCGTGTAGATAAGGAGAGTCTGCTGCGTCAGCTGAAGATTGAGGGTAGGGAGGAGCGTGAACAGCTTTACTTCCACCAACAGTTGCTTAACGATAAGTTGCCGTTGTCTATCGGCGGTGGTATCGGACAGAGCCGACTCTGTATGGTATTGCTCCATAAGGGTCATATCGGCGAGATTCAGGCCTCAATTTGGCCTGACGATATGCGAAAGGCATGCAAACAATTAGGCATGAACTTGATTTAAATCATCATTTTTAGGTATCAAAGGGGTCGGTTTTTAACAAATCGACCCCTAATTTTTGATATTCATCTTTGTTTTTTGATAAAATTAAGAAATTCTGGCTTTTGAGTGTACAACTTTCACCAAAAACTCATACCTTTGCGCCACAAACATTAATCAATTATTAATTTACTAACTGTTTAACTGTATGAGAAAAAATCAAGTAACAGACAAGCTGTTGTCGGGTACAAATGTACTTCGACGACTGATGTTCTTGGCCCTGATGGCTCTTTGTACCAGTGGTGCTTGGGCCCAGAAACAGGTGTCAGGAACTGTGGTTGACGCTGCTGGTGAGGCTATCATCGGTGCCAGTGTCATGGTAAAGGGAACAACTACAGGTACGGTTACCGATCTTGAAGGTAACTTCGTGCTTCAGAATGTTCCTGAGAACGGTAGTGTGGTGATTAGCTATGTAGGCTATCGCACACAGACTATTGCCGCTGCCGGCAAGGGTCAGATCAATGTCATCCTCGAGGAAGACAAGCAGCTGCTCGACGAGGTGGTGGTAGTAGGTTATGGTGTTCAGCGCAAGACCGACGTGACAGGTGCTCTCACCCGCGTAGGCGAAAAGGAACTGAACTCTAAGCCTGTGAGCAATGCCTTCGAGGCTCTGCAGGGTAAGGCTGCTGGTGTCGATGTAACTACCAGTGAGCGTCCAGGTACCGTTGGTAGCATTACCATCCGTGGTACCCGTTCAATCTCTGCTTCCAGTGCACCTCTGTATGTAGTTGATGGTGTGCCCCTCCAGGCAGGTGGTATCGAGACTATCAACCCCCGTGACATCGAGTCAATCGACATCTTGAAGGACGCCTCTTCTACCGCTATTTACGGTAGCCGTGGTGCCAATGGTGTTGTACTCGTAACCACCAAGCGTGGTCAGGAGGGTAAGATGCAGCTCACTTATAACGGTTCTATGACCTTCGAGAAGATCGTCGACAAGAGTCCCGCTATGAGTGCCAGCGATTATATCACATGGCGTCGTTGGGCTTACTACAACTCAGCCCCCGACAAGTACACCCCTGGTGATCAGCCCACAATGGAGCAGGATAAGGCTTTCTTTGCAGGCGACCAGACCGCTCTTGACAACGTGATGAAGGGATGGGCCGGTGGCACATGGGATGGTTCTAAGGTTACCGATACCGACTGGACCGAGTTCGTGACCCAGACTGGTGTTACCCAGGAGCACACCCTCAGCGCACGTGGTGGTACTAAGAATATTGCAGGTTTTGTATCTTTTGGCTACCTTAATAATAAAGGTACGCAGAAGGGTCAGAGCTACGAGCGTTATAACCTCTCTGCATCTGCTGATATCAATGGCACAAAGTGGTTCAAGGCTGGTGGTTCTATCAACGCCTCTTATGGCCTCCAGAAGTATGGTTACTCTGTACCTTACGGCACATCTACAGGTGCCAAGGAACTTTACAGTGCTGCAAAGAGCATTCTGCGCTATACACTTCCTTATGATGAGAATGGCGAGATTATCACCCAGCCCGGTGGATCTACAACCAATACCTATTCTGTTATTGATGAGTGGAAGAAATCAAAGGACGATCGTGAGACATTCCGTGCTCTCGGTAGCTTCTACGCTCAGATCGACTTCGGTCAGATTTGGGAGCCTCTGATGGGCTTACAGTGGAAGACCCAGTTCGGTCCCGACTTCCGTTACTATCGTCGTGGTAACTTCCTCGATGCTAGCTCTATCAGCCGTGCAGGTGGTAACAACACCGCCAGCCGCAGCGATGAGCGCCACTTCGCTTGGACGCTTGATAACATGCTGCTCTACAACAAGAGCATCAAGGATCATACATTCGGCATCACCCTGTTGCAGAGTGCCTCTAAGGTTAATAACGAGAGCAGTTCAATGAGTGAGTCGAATGTGCCCATTCCTTCATTCCTCTGGAACAATATGGGTGCTGTTGATATCACCGATACTAAATATGGCGTAGGTATTGGTACAGGCCTTTCTGAGAGCGCTCTGAGCTCTTACATGGCTCGTATCAACTACTCATTCAAGGATCGTTACCTCCTCACCGCTTCAGCCCGTTGGGATGGTGCTTCAGTACTCGCTGAGGGCAACAAGTGGGACTTCTTCCCCTCAATGGCCTTAGGTTGGCGCATGGAACAGGAAGAGTTCATGAAGAACGTTACCTGGCTCGATCAGTTGAAGCTTCGTGTCGGTGTCGGTGTTACTGGTAATGCTGCTGTATCGCCTTACGGAACCCTCGGTGTCATCAGTTCATACTGGATGCCATTCAGCACTGGTAACTCTCAGATTCTCGTTACCAATGAGCCTTACTATTCAAGCGGTTCAAACGCTATGCCTAACAAGAACCTCGGTTGGGAGAAGACCACTCAGTGGAACTTCGGTATCGACTTCAGCTTCCTGAAGGGCCGCATCGGTGGTACCATTGATCTGTACACTTCAAAGACTAAGGATCTGCTGCTCTCTATGAGCGTTCCTTCACTCTCTGGTTATCCCTCTATGATGTCTAACGTTGGTCAGACCAAGAACAAGGGTATTGAGGTTACCATCAACGCTATCCCTGTAATGACTAAGGACTTCATCTGGAACTCTAACCTCAACTTCGCTTGGCAGAAGGACGAGATCGTAGAACTGGCTAATGGTAAGGAGGACGATATCAATAACGCATGGTTCATTGGTGAGTCAATCGCTGTTCATTACGGCTATGAGGCCGATGGTCTATGGCAGGAGAGCGATGCCGCTGAGATGGCTAAGTTCAATGAGAATGGAGCCAAGTTCTCTGCCGGTATGGTTAAGCCCGTTGACCAAAATGGTGACTATAAGATCGATGCCGATGACCGTGTGATCATTGGTAACAAGAACCCACGCTTCACCGCAGGATGGTCTAACAGCTTCTCTTGGAAGGGTCTTGAGCTCCTTCTCGAGCTTCAGGGTCGCTTCGGCTACACCATCAGCACTGGTGGTGAGGGTCAGCTCGGTATGTATCAGCAGCGCGAAATCAGCTACTGGCGTCCTGACAACACAGGTGCCGATTGGCAGAAGCCTATCTACAGCCAGGCTGGTGGCGATCCCTATGCTGGTCTGCTCGGTTTCAAGGATGCTTCGTTCATCAAGATCCGCAACCTCTCTCTGGCTTACAACTTCGACAAGAGCATCTGTAATGCCATTGGTATCAACGGTGCTAAGCTCTATGTTCAGGGCCGC
>Ga0310690_10005367_pt1 | contig 17439 bp, 20 predicted proteins | sample AusTroGonzalo_MG_2_FD_207661 | JGI IMG/M metagenome (GOLD analysis project Ga0310690, IMG submission 207661) | Bovine rumen microbial communities from tropical cattle in Woodstock, Queensland, Australia - Gonzalo_04 (v2) (version 2) | ecosystem: Host-associated > Mammals > Digestive system >...
CTTAACTTTTTCCCAAACCGAGAGAAACTAGGCCGGACTTGTTAGTTTTTAGGGGAGACAATGCGCAAGAATGGCAAAGAAGAATTGGATTTTCGAATACTATCAGAAGGTTAAAGACGGCAGGATCATTGCTGGCGAGTATATTCAGCTCATTCTGCACCGGCTCGTCAACGGAATCCAGGAAAAGGAGTTCGTTTATGACGGCAGGAAGGCAAATCATGCGATTGATTGGATAGAAGCGCACACATTCCACACGGAGGGTCCGCTTGCTCCTGGGCCGTTCAAATTGGAGCTCTGGGAGAAGGCTTTTGTGGCTGCTCTGTTCGGAATCGTAGATGACAAGGGCGTGCGATACTTCCGGGAGGCGGTTCTGATCGTTGCTAGGAAGAACGGCAAGTCAATTTTGGCGGCGGCCATTGCGAGATATGTGTGGGTGTGCTCTGGGTACGGTGCGAGGGTTTACAACATCGCTCCGAAGATAGACCAGGCGGATCTGATCTACAATTCCATTTGGATGATGACAACGCTGGATCCTGACTACATTACCTTGAAGGAATCGCTTTCGGAACGGGATGCACACAACAAGAAGGTGAACGATGATTCGGCGTTACCGAGACATCGGGCAACGGATCTGTTCATACCGGCGACAAACGGACAGGTCAAGAAGATTGCATTCTCAGCAAAGAAGTCGGACGGATTCAATCCATCGCTGACCATTTGCGACGAGATAGCAAGCTGGCAGGGAGACGCAGGGCTTAAGGTCTACGAGGTCATGAAGTCGGCAATGGGAGCACGGCCCGATGCGATTCTGCTTTCGGTGAGCACTTCCGGCTATGTGAACGACAGTATTTATGACGAGCTAATAAAGAGATCCACAAGATTTTTGAAGGGCGACAGCAAAGAGAAAAAGCTGCTGCCCTTTTTGTATATCATCGACGACATCGGGAAATGGAATGACATCAACGAGCTTGCGAAGAGCAACCCGAACCTGGGTGTCAGCACTTCCGTGGATTATATGCTCGAAGAGATTGCGGTGGCAGAGGGCTCGCTTTCCAAGAAAAAGGAGTTCATCTGTAAATATTGCAATCTGAAGCAGAACAGTTCCCTTGCATGGCTGGACACGCAGGTGGTGGCCAGAGCATTCGGCGAGAAATTGGAGCTGGAGGACTTCCGCAGCACCTACGCTGTGGCGGGAATCGACTTATCACAAACAACCGACCTCACGGCGGCTGTGGTCCTTATCGAGAGGGGTGGGGAAATCTATGTGTTTGCCAAGTTTTGGCTTCCCGTTGAGAAGCTGGAAGAGGCAACCATCAGGGATGGACTTCCCTATGCGCTCTATGCAGAACGAGGCCTTATCGAGCTGTCCGGGGATAACTACATTGACTACCATGCGTGCTATGCGTGGCTCACTTCTCTCGTGCAGGATTACGAGATTCTGCCGCTGATGGCTGGTTATGACCGGTATTCGGCACAATATTTGATTCAGGATCTTCAGTCATACGGATTCCGTGTGGATGATGTCTTCCAGGGCGACAACCTGTGGGGAGTTCTGCAGGAAATGGAAGGCCTGCTTAAGGATGGCCGAGTGCATTGTGGCGACAATGACCTGCTAAAGGTCCACCTGCTGAATGCCGCCATAAAAATGAATGTGGAAAGGGGCCGGGGGCGGCTGGTAAAGCTGAACCCCAACCTTCACATAGATGGTGTGGCTGCTTTGGCCGATGCGTTCTGTGTTCGGCAAAAGTGGTGGGATGAGCTGGGAAGTCGGCTCGTGAATGAGGAGTAAAAGAAAATGGCTTTGTTTGACAAGATTTTTCAACCGAAGAAGGCGAAAGAGAGCCAGCAGGCACTACAGCACGGCGGGATATTTGCCACGCTGAAGACCTATCGGCCCGTCTTTACGGATTGGAACGGCGAGATCTATGAGAGCGAGCTGGTGAGGGCGGCGATAGATGCCAGAGCACGGCATATTTCAAAGCTGAAGGTTGAATGCGTCGGAACGGCGAACCAGCCCTTACAGAAGAAGCTCTCCACGGGCCCGAACCAATGGCAGACATGGTCACAGTTTTTGTATCGGCTTTCGACCATCCTGGATGTGCACAACACGGCGTTCATTGTTCCGGTGTTCGATGAGAGCATGATCATCACGGGCTATTATCCTGTACTGCCGGACAGAGCCGAGATTGTGGAGTACAAGGGCGAGCCGTGGATCCGGTACAGGTTCTCACACGGGCAGGTGGCAGCAGTCGAGCTCCGCAAGTGCGGTGTGATGACCAAATTCCAATATCGGGATGACTTCTTCGGAAGCACAAACGCCCCGCTGGATGAGGTCATGAAGCTGATCGCCATTCAGGACGAGGGCATCGAGGCGGCGGTGAAAAACTCCGCACATTACCGGTTTATGGCGCAGGCCAACAACTTCGCAAAGGCAGAAGACCTGGCGAAGGAGCGGGTGAGATTCAGTCAGGAAAACTTCTCCGCAGATGCCGAGGGCGGAGGGTTGCTACTCTTCCCGAATACATATTCGAACATTCAGCAGATAAAGGCGCAGCCGTTCACGGTGGACGCTGACCAGATGCGGCTGATTGACGAGAATGTGGAAAACTACTTCGGCGTGAATCAGAAGATTTTGAGAAATGAGGCAACGGGTGATCAGCTCGACGCTTTTTTTAATGGCGCTATCGAACCGTTTGAGATTCAGTTCTCCGAGGTGATGACAAAGGCGTGCTTTTCCGAGAGGGAGAGGGCGCTGGGATCCCTGATCATGGCCACGGCGAACAGACTGCAATACATGACCACCACGGCAAAGGTGGAGATGGCCCAGCAACTTCTTGATCGTGGCGTGATGAGCATAAACGAGGCAAGAGAGCTGTTCAATTATCCTGCTGTGGAGGGTGGCGATGTACGGACCATCCGTGGCGAGTACAAGAGCGCAGACGATGTGGAGGTAAAAGACGATGCCAATGAAAACTGATAGAGAATACAGGAATTTCACCTTTGAGGTGAGAGAAGCAAAGCCGGAAGAGGGCGACAAGATGGTGGTTCGTGGTTATGCGTCCACCTTTAACGAGCCCTACACGCTTTATAACGACGGACAGTACATTTTCCGGGAGCAGGTTGACCCGCACGCTTTCGATGATGCTGATCTGTCTGATGTGATCCTTCAGTACAACCACGAAGGACGAGTTTTTGCACGGACATCAAACGACACGCTGCAGGTGTCGGTGGATGATAAAGGGTTTGCTGTTGAGGCAGACCTGGGAGGCACGGAGATCGGAAGACAACTCTACGAAGAGATCAAAGGCGGCTATACCACCAAGATGAGCTTCGGATTTGTTGTCACCGAGGACAAGCGAGAGGAGACCGAGAACCGTGAGGAAAACACTTACGAAGTTCTCCGCACGATCACCAAGATCGGCAAGGTCTACGATGTGTCCGCAGTCTCCATCCCCGCAAATGATGGCACATCCATTTCCAGCCGTAATCTCGTTGACGGATTGATCAAGGAGATTGAGGAGGAGCGCCTTAAGGCATTGGAGCTGGAGCGCCAGAGATTGCTCACAAGAATTAAATTAGGAGGAATTATCAATGATTGAGGAAATCAAGAGCTTTACCGCTGAACAGATCGAATCTCGTTCCGCAGAGATCGTGGAAGAGATCAAGACCGCAGACGAGGCTCGCCTTGCAGAGCTGCAGGCAGAGATCGAAGCAATGGAAACCCGCAAAAAGGAATTGGAGATCGAGGCCAGAAAGGCTGACATGATCGCCGTGGCACAGGGTGCCGGAAAGGTAATCGAGAAGATGGAAGAGAACAACAAGGAAGTAAGAACCCTCGAATCCGTAAAGGCTTCCGAGGAGTATGTTGACGCATACGCAGAGTACCTGAAGACCGGCGATGATAGAGAGTGCCGTGCGCTGATGACCGACCTGGTAGACGGCGGCTCCGTTCCTACCCCTACCATCGTTGACGACTTCATCAACACCGCATGGGAGAATGCTCGCCTTGTTTCCCGTGTTCGTCACACCAGCATCAAGGGAACCGCAAAGTACCCCTTCGAGTACAGCGCAACCGCAGCTTTCCAGCACACCGAGGGCGCTGAAGTGGCATCCAACACCGAGGAGACCCTGGTACTCGGCACCGTGAGCATCGAGCCCACCATGATCAAGAAGTGGATCACCATTACCGATGAGGTGCTGGCACTTAAGGGTCAGGCATTCCTTGATTATGTCTTTGACGAAATCGAGGAGCGCATCATGGAGAAGGCCGACAGCGTTCTGGTTGCTGCAATCAAGGCCGCTCCCGCATCCGCTACCACTTCCGCTGCAGGCGTTCGTGAGCTGGATGTTGCAACCATCGACGCAACCACCATTTTCCAGGCACTCGCAAAGCTGGTCAATGCAGCTAATCAGCCTGTGGCTATCATGAACAAGCAGACCTACTTCAACCAGATCATGTCCCTGACTGACCTGCAGGGCAGACCCATTTACGACATCGTGTCCGCAAACGGCAAGCCCAGCTACTACATCAACGGCGTTGAGGTTATCTTTGACAACACCCTTGCAACCGGCGCAAACGCTGAAATCATCGTTGGCGACCTGCGTGGTGCAATCGCTAACTTCCCCGATGGTGAGGCTGTCAAGTTCGTGAATGATCCCTACAGCCTGGCAGAGCAGGACAAGGTTAAGATCGTCGGAAAGCTCTACACCGGCATCGGCGTTGTTCGTGACGGCTACTTCTGCGTAGTCACCGCTGGAGCATCTGCATAAGCATGAAGGCACGGATCTTGAAGGCCTGCTGCATTACCGTCCTTCCCGGATCTGTTGTTGAGGTTTCCGAGGGCCAGTTCAAGGCTCTCGGGGCCTATGCGGAAGAGATCGCAGACAAGGCCAAGGAAGAGGTGGCAGACGACAAGCCTGCTGCCAAAAAGACCGCCCCGAAGGCGAAGAAGAAAGAGGCATAAAATGCTTGAAAAGGTAAAGCTGGCATTGAGAATCACGACCAATGCTTACGACAGCGAATTGCAGGACCTCATCGACGCTGCGAAGCTCGATTTAGGGATTGCCGGTGTTGTTGTGCCGGAAACTCTGGACGCTATTGTGAGCCGTGCCGTGGTGACATATTGCAAGGTACACTTCGGCTCCCCTGATGACTTCGACCGATTGAAGGCATCCTACGACGAGCAGAAGGCGCAGCTATCTATGGCGACAGGTTATACCGATTGGAGTTAAGGCTATGTATGATCAGATCACGCTAATTGCAGAGGTTATCAGCAAGGATTCGCTCGGCATGAGTGAGAAAACCTATTCCAGAAAGGATGTGCTGTGTGAGGTCAATTCCGTAACACGGCAGGAGTTCTTCGAGGCTGGGCGGTCTGGGCTGAACCCTTCGTTCGAAATGACCGTTTTCTCCGGTGATTATTCCGGTGAGAAGGTCCTGGAGTACAAGGGCGAGCAATACGGCATTTATCGGACATACAGAACCGGAGACTACATGGAATTATATGTCGAGAGGAAGGGTGGTTTGGTTGGCACGCAATCCGTTTGATCAGATTCAAAAAGAGCTGACAGACTACGGCGGCGAGGTTTTGTTCGCCCTGCAGGAAGTCACAAAAGAGGTCGGCGACGAGGCGGCAAAGAAGCTGAAGAGCAAGTCACCGAGGAGCGCTGGCAAATCGTCCTACAGGGGCGGCCATTACGCTACAAAGTGGACTACTCAAAGCGACAGAGCCGGAAAGACCGACACAACGACGGTTGTATACAACAAAAAACCTACTTACCGATTGGCGCACCTGTTAGAGCACGGGTGGGTTGCGAGAAATGGCCGAAGAGTACCGGGACAGAAACACATCGAGCCCGTTGACAAGTGGGTGCAGGAAGAAGTCGTGAACGCATTGGAAAGGAAGCTGAAAGGATGACACTACAAGATATAGCGGACATCGTTTCCTCATGGAAACTGCCATTTGCATATTTTGAGTTTGAGGACGAAAATCCCGAACCGCCCTTTGTGGTCTACTTCCTGGACGAAAGCGACGATTTTTTTGCCGACAATCAGAATTATTCCCAGCAACGGACGCTCTACATTGAGCTCTACTGTTCCAGCAAGAAGGAAGCCATGAGCACGGAGGCTGTGATTGAAGCCAGCCTTATCAAGAACGATTTACCGTTTGCCAAAGATTGCGATTATATCTCTGACGAGCGGCTTTATGTAACTGTTTACACTATGGAGGTATGTTATGAGCAATAAGGTTCACTTTGGCGTGAAGAACGCCTACATCTTCCCCCTCACCGAGACCGTCGATCCCGATACCGGTGTTGTGACTTCTTCCTACGGCTCCCCCGTGAAGTGGCCCGGCTCCGTTTCCATCGACCTGCAGGCGCAGGGCTCCCAGGAGAATTTCTACGCAGATGATTCCATCTACTATGTAGTCTCCAACACCAACTACTACCAGGGCGACTTCGAGAGCGCCGATGTACCTGCTACCATCAAGGCTGCCATCTACGGAGACATTCTGGATGACAACGATGCTGTTGTTGAGATCCAGGAAGCAGCAACCAAGTATTTCGCATTCGCTTTCGAGACCTCTGGTGATGTCGGCGGACACCGCACCGTGTTCTACAAGTGCTCCGCAACCAGACCCAATGCTGGCGGATCTACCAAGACGGATTCCAGCTCTCCCCAGACGCAGACCGTCACGATCACCGCTATCGGCAGAGCTGATGAGGTCAATCTGAACGGTAACGCCTGCCATCTGATTCAGGCATCCCTGAACGAGGGCGACACCGGCTACAGCACCTTCTTCAATGCTCCTTACACCCCTACTGTAACGAGCACCTGATAAGACGAAAGGAGAAAAATCAATGCGCAAAATTATCAATATCGGCGAGAACGAGGTGGCTTTGGCATCTAATGCCGCAACGGCCATCCTCTACAAGCAGACCTTTCACGAAGACCTGCTGAAGAGCGTTTCTAATCTCTCTGCGACCTCTGGCGATGTGCTGGAGGCCGTAGAGAAGATTCAGAAGCTCGCATTCATTATGGCCAAGCAGGCAGAGGGCACACCTTTTTCCGTTCTCTCCAAAGAGCTGACGGAAGACGGTTTTGTGGAGTGGCTTTGTGCTTTTGAGGAGAGCGACTTCATGGATCCTGCTGCCATGATCGGCGTGCTCGGCGTATGGAATAAGAATTTTCAGTCAGCAAGCGAAGCAAAAAACGCATAGCGCCCACAATCCGGGAAATGAACACCCCGTTGTTTATTCTCCGGGGCTTGCAGGTGGGCTTGCGGATTGCTGATTTTGAGTTTTTGGAGGCTGGGGACATCTTCGACCTCTTAACAGAATCTGCGAATGATTCCTACGATTACCCGAAGAAGGGAACGGAGGATGATTTCCAGGCATTATTTGGTGGAAAAAAGAATGGCAAGCGCAAAGAACATTAAAGGCATCACAATCGAGATTGAGGGCAAGACTTCGGGCCTTGTCAAATCTCTGGATGATGCGAACAAAGCCCTTTCGAAAACCAAATCCGCATTGAGCGAGGTCAACAGCGCTCTGAAATTGGATCCGGGCAACACGGAGCTGATCACCCAGAAGCAGAAACTCCTCGCTGATGCAATCGAAGAAACCAAAAAGAAGCTCGAAGCTGAACGGCAGGCAGCAGCGGACGCAGCCGAAGCGCTGGAGCGTGGTGATATTACCCAAGAGCAATATGCCACCCTGCAGGCAGAGGTTGCAAAGACCACTAAAGAGCTGGAAGCCCTGGAAGCCGAAGCAAAGGAAGCCGGGAACACACTCGGCAAATCCTTTGAGGATGCTGGCGGAAAGATTTCTGCCGCTGGCGATAAGATCAAAGCATTCGGTGACGGTATGTCAGACATTGGCACGAAACTCATGCCCGTGTCTGCCGCCATTGCCGGTGTGGCTGGTGCGTCCGTAAAAGCGGCTACCGACTTCGAGGATGCCATTGCAAAGCTCTCCACGATTGCGGACACTTCCAAGGAAACGGGAGTTCCGATTGAAGAGCTGCAGGATCAGATCATGGCTTTGTCCGATGAGACGGGCATAGCGGCAACCGAAATTGCAGACAATGTTTACAATGCAATCTCCGCAGGTCAGAAGACTGGGGATGCCGTGAATTTTGTCTCCAAGGCAACCAAGCTGGCGGCGGCTGGTTTTGCTGATTCCGCATCCGCTCTGGATGTGCTCACCACGATCATGAACGCATACGGCATGGAGGCCGACAAGGTTTCCCATGTTTCCGATGTTCTGATCAATACACAAAATTTAGGTAAAACCACCGTTGCAGAGCTCGCATCGTCAATGGGTAAGATCATACCCACGGCGAATGCTGCAGGCGTTTCTTTGGAGAATATTGCTTCCGGTTATGCCATCATGACGGCAAACGGTATTGCCACCGCAGAGACGACAACATACATGAACAGTATGCTGAACGAGCTCTCAAAGAGTGGCACGAAGTCGTCCGAAGCGCTGAAGAATACTGCCGGCAAGTCGTTCCAGGAGCTCATGGCAGACGGGAACAGCCTTGCAGATGTGCTGGCAATACTCCAGCAGGCAGCCGATGAGAGCGGCGTGTCTATGTCGGATATGTTCGGCTCCGCAGAGGCAGGCAAGGCCGCCCTGACCATGCTTTCTGGTGGCGTTGAGAATTTCAACAGCACGCTGGCATCCATGAACAATTCCACTGGTGCCACGGATTCCGCATTTGCAAAGCTGGACACCACTTCCAGGCAGGCAAAGATTGCGCTCAATGAGATTAAGAACACCGGCATCGAGCTCGGACAGGCTATCCTCACGGAAGTCATGCCCCTGTTCCGCCAGGTGACTGATGGCATCAAGAGCGTGACGGATTGGTTCAAAAATCTGTCTGATGACCAAAAGCAGATGATCGTCAAGATTGGAGCGGTCATTGCAGCCATCGGGCCTGCGCTCGTGATCATCGGGAAAGTGGTTGCGGCCATCGGAACGATTGTCAGCGCATTCGGTGCCGTGTCCACCTTTATCGGCGGAACCCTGATTCCTGCCATCACCAGCGTCGGCGCAGTAGTGACCGGAACCATCCTTCCTGCGATTGCTGGCGTTGCAGCGGCTTTGGTGCCGTTCCTTCCTATTATAGCGGCCATTGCTGCTGCCATTGCGGCGGTGATTGTGGTCATCAAGAATTGGGATGCCATCGTCGAGATGTTCCAGATCATTTGGCAGAATTTTGTCGAATGGGTGAAAGGCGTGGCAGACATTTTCCGCCAGATCGGCGAGGGGATTGCCCTTGCATGGCAGGAAATGGTCAGCAAATTGCAGGAATTTTTCGCACCCATAGTGGAATTTTTCTCCCCCATCCTGGAGGGCTTGCAGTACCTTTTCGAGACCGTTGTCATGGCCATTCAAATTTTGGTTCAGCGCGGGATCGATTTTATAAGTGAAAAAGTCAGCTCCGGGATCACGGCGGTGAAAGAATTTTTGACAAATATCTTAAATTCCATCGTCGAATTTGTGGGCCCGATTCTTGTAAGCATCGGCACAAAAGTCAGCGAAGTTTTGACTAGCATTCAGGAATTTTTCACGAATATCTGGAATGCCGTCTACAATTTTGTTTCCGGCGTTGTCACAAAAATAAAGGAAACCGTGACGGCTGCTTTCCTGGCTTTGTATGAAAAAATACGGGAGCCCCTGCAGAAAGCGCATGACACGGTGGTGGAGATTTTCGACAAAATCAAAGAGAAAATCCATTCCGTTATCGAGAATGCCAAGACCTGGGGCCACGACCTGATCATGAATTTTGTTCAGGGCATCAAGGACAAGATTTCTGCCGTTGGTGACGCAATAAAGGGCGTGGCAGACAAGATCAAGGATCTGATTGGATTCTCGGAGCCCGAAGAGGGGCCGCTGTCCAACTTCCACACCTTCGCCCCGGATATGATGGAATTGTTCTCTAAAGGCATCACAGAGAATGAGGGAATCGTCACCAGCGCAATGTCTAACATGGCAGCAAGCCTTAAGGATGCACTTTCAACCGGTGCTAGTCTTGTGACCGGAAAGCTGGAAGCAGCTACAGGAGCACAGGCGCAGCTTGCACTTGCCGGAGCTGGTGGTGACACCGTGATTCCTGTCTACATCGGCGGCGAGAAGATTGACGAGCTGGTGGTAAGAGCGACGCAGAGAGCCAACTATAGGAGCGGCGGAAGATAATGAGCACGATTCGCAATGATTATCCTACAAAGATCAACAATGTGATCCTGTTTGCACCGAAGAAGTGGAATATTTCGCAAGAAGTTATCGAGACGGAATTTACCACAGAGGCGGGCACGGATCAGACCATCGTTTCCAGGTACGGAAAGACCACGATTTCGGCGGAATATCAATGCTCATCGTTTTGGCTGGCAAAGTTCGAAACCTGGAGCAAGACAAACACGCTGACGGTCAAATATTACGACCCGCTGGTTCCGGGCTATGCAGAGAAGTCGATGAGGCTGCGCAATTTCAACTACAGCCTTATCGAAGGCTCTGACACCGTGAACACTTCAATGGGTCTGTATAAGGTCAATTTCGACCTGATTGAGTTCTAGGAGGAATCCCAATGTATTCTGTATCTCCTAATTTTCTCGCGGCTATGTCCGCACCGGTACAGCAGCATAAGGTAAAAGGCACCATTGGGAGTGCATCTTTCGGCCCCGTCAATATTTTGGCGGGGTCTTTTTCTGTAAATAACAAGATCTGCGATTCGAACGAGATCGGCATCGGGAATGTCTACATCGGCGAATTGACTGCGACATTCCGTGGTGTGGCTATCTCTGACGGGAATTGGAACGGGCAAGTCATCACGCCTGTGTTCTCCCTGCTGGTGGACGAAGAAAACGACACCTGGGAAGATGTACCGCTGGGCGTGTTTACCGTGGCAGAAGCGACCATCAGCGCAAGCGGTGTGACGGTCAAGGCGTATGACAACATGACCAAATTTGACCAGTATTGCACGACCTGGCACAGATCTGGCGGTGGGCCTGGAGTGATTGAAGGCGGTGGGAGCGTTGTACTAGGTCGCAATGCTTTTGCGGCTCTTATGGGTCTTTGTCGCAAGGTTGGCGTTACCTTTGGCATGACCAGAGCGCAGGTGGCGGCACTTGCTAATAGTAACAATCCGCTTAATCTGTTCGAAGACAACGACATCACCACATACAGGGATATGTTGTCCTGGATAGCGCAGACGCTGGCCTGCAATGCCACTATCAATCGTGCGGGCGAGCTGGTGCTGGTTCCGTTTAAGAGTGCATCGGATTACACCTTCGACGACGAGCACAGGCACGAGGGGGCAACCTTCAAGGACTTCACCACGAGAATCACGCAGGTGTGGCTTGACTGTAAGCCCGTGGAGACTTCCTACGAGTACCATGTCAGCCCGAACAACGGCTTAAGCTATGAGCTCGGACAGAATCCCTATTTGCAGATTGGCAGTTCCGCAGACCGTGACACGGCAATGGGGAACATCTTGACCAGCCTGCAGAATGTCAATTATACCCCGTTCGATGTGAACCTCACCGGATGCCCCATCTTTGATCTGGGCGATGTCCTGACCTTCACAGACGGCATTTTAAGCAGCAATAAGAAGGGGTGCGTCACTTCCTACACCTACACCGCTAATGCGGCTTATAAGCTGTCCTGCGGCGGAAAGAACCCTGCAGAAGCAAACGCAAAGAGCTCGACAGACAAACGGCTGGACGGCGTGAGTAGTTCCGTCAGTTCGCAGAAAAGCAATGTTACATCCATCAGAAACGGCTCTGCTGCCACGCTCGGCACAGGTGTGGTGGTGGATGTGATTGAGTACCCCTACGAAGTAACGGACACGCAGAACCACACGAACATCAGCGCAGAGATCATCATGACCACTTCGGCGGTGGAGACCGTGGTGGGGGATGTGTTCGTTCTGGGTGACATCATCGTGAAGGCCATCTTCTATGTGGACGGAATCGAAATGTCCGACCTTTACCCGGAGTTTATCGTGGACGAAGGCAAGGACACTATCAATGTGGACTACTCCCTGCACAATCTGTCCGTCGGTGCGCATAAATTCAAGATTGCGCTCCAGCTCTTTAGTGCTACGGGATCCATTAGCGCGCAAGACATCCACGAGATGCTTTGGGGCTATGGCATCACCTTTGAAGTCTACCTTAAGAGCATTGAAGTGGTCAGCGGGCGAAATGTGTTCCGAATCAATGAAGCTCTGGACACTTCCGATTGGCATGTCCGTGGCATCAACAACAACGGAACATATATCCCGACGCTCACGGGCTGGACGACTGATCCGGCTGATGGGTATTCCTGGGACGAAGCGGGCGAGGAAACCGTGGAAGTCGATTACAACGGCATTTCTTGTGAATACCCCATCGAGATTGTGTATGCGCCGTATGACGGGTGCAAGGTCTATTATTACGACCGGTATTTAGAGCTGTGGGATGAGAACGGCACAAAAGAGGTTGTGCGGTATATCAACAACGCTGACCTGTACTGCAACGACCACGAAATGATCAGCGAGCAGAGTGGCACTATCCGCTATGAAGGACGGGACATCAGAACAAGCTCCAGCCCGGCGAATACTCCCGAACGGATTCAGGGAGCAAAAGGCGGTTATGTTTACTCTGTTTTCGATGGAAACAATACACGGACATTCTACAAAGTGACCGGGAACAGCGAAGACGGGGACCTCGACGAAGAGGAGATTGGTTCCTACAACACGGCCACCTCGACCTTTATTTTTGCTTGTCCTGGCTATTTCTCCGGAGACATCATCGGATTTATTGATGGCACGAAATACGGATATATCGACACGAAGAACGGAACCGTGACGGCTGACTATGTGAACATGGGGACGCTGGGATTTTCCGCTAACAGATGGCGCGGGGCAGCTCTCCGTCTGGAGAATGGCGATGTATATACTTTCGTTGGTTATGGTGTGCCGAAGTTTATGCACGCCTATGTTGGTGGTGTTCATCATTGGTATGACTTGTCCTCGCTGGACTCCCTGGCAGACGATTCAACCAACTTCTTTAGATATGGCCTGTATCATGACAAGCTTGGGAACAACCTCGTGCTCTATGTTTGCAAGGTCTACAACGGTAGCATGACAAATTACACCGTTGTGACGCACGGCTACAAGCTCTCCATGAACGGCCAGACGAAGATCGCTGACATCTCTTTGCCGTCTTACCTCGATGTACCGGTTGACCCTAACTCCACGGAGATCGCCGCATACGAGCAAGCGACGGCGTTCCGGGTATGGATGAACGGCTCCGGGCTTAATTGCTACTTCCCCAGCACGGTTGACGGAATCCGGCTCACGACCGCAGATATGCTTTTCAATTTCTACGACACCGGCGGAACGGGCTATTTGTCGAAGCCGAAAAATTATGTCGATTTCTCCGGCGATGACAAAATGCCATGTGAGCAACAGTATCTCATCGGCACAACCTACACGGCGAACCTTTACAATATGTCACAGAGGTGCGTGTATATCGACAACCTGTATATGCAGGATAGCGCTAACAACATCGTGAAGGAGTGGTAAATGAAAACTATCAATTACACCGGCTCATCAAAAACGATTAGTCGGATAGTCAATCTCCTAAACAGAAAAGCCCCGTTGCCCCTGGATGGTGACGGGGACCCCGATTGGGGGACAAACGGGCAATTCCTCACCACGGACGGCTCTGGAAATACCGCTTGGAGCTCTGGCGGCGGTGGCGGTGATACCGTAAGCTGGACACAGACGCAAGCCAGCGGAACGAAGATCGCAGAAATCGACATCAACGGAACAAGCCAAAATGTCTATGTGCCTACCGCTCCCACGGTAAACGATGGAACGCTGACGATCCAGCAGAACGGAACCACGGTTGGAACATTCAGTGCGAACCAAAGTGGGAACACAACGGTAAATCTGACGGGCGGCGGTGGAAGTGGCGGACACACCATCGAGAACACATCGGGGACGGACTTGCCGCAAGAGGACAATTTGCAGTTCGTCGGCGTATATACCCGTGACGATTCGGGCAATGACCGCACGAAGGTGAATATTGTCCGTGAAATGACCAAAGCTCAAATGACTGCATTAAGCAGTGCCGAAGCAGAGGGATTCATCCACACCACAGACGAGGACGACATCTATGCGGCGATTGACGCAGAGGATGTGAAGTATGGCGGCTCCGATGTGAAAACGGCACTTGACGGCAAGGTAAACCGAAGCGGCGACACGATGACGGGCATGCTGACCATCGACAGAAGTGCGGACGATGGAACGCAAAGGGCGCTCGCATTGAGAAGTGGCGCAAGCGGAATTACATATCTAACGCTTTTTGATAAAGCAAACACGCAATTAGGCTCTTTTGGGTGCAATGCTCAAAACAATCCCGTATTCAGAACATCTGTCGGAACGGTAAAGAAACTTTCAACACGCACGGTCACAACGCTTGTAGATGAATCCGTCAGCATAGCGGCGGGCGGATCGAAACAGTATTCCACGCTGACATCTACTGCGTTGCTTGCCTATGATGAAGTCATTGTGATGGTTGGCTATTCAAATCAGATGGTCAATGCGGTGATTTCAAAGGCTGAAATGACAAAACTCGTAAACTATTCAAGCGGTGGAATCACGGGTGCAACGATGTGTCAATTCGGTCGGTTGCTGATTTCGGGCGGTTCAATAACTGTTGATTATTCCTTTGGTGTCAGACCTTTGGCGGCGGGAATGTATCTGTATAACCGTTCAACAACGACATCTATTGATTCCCTGTTGATTGAAGGAATCACATATTAAGGAGGTATTTTATGAAATTCGGTATCATTCAGATTTCAGACGGCAATTTTCTCATCAGTTCCGAAGGCTACACGGACTTGAACAAGGCACGGATGGCATTTCACGGGCTATGTCAGGCATTGTACGCAGAAGCATCGGCAGGGAACATCAAGCAGGGATTCACGGTGATTCTGATGAACGACGGCGGCGGAATCATCGAACAGGAGAATTATGTTGCTCCGTATGTTCCCGAAGTGATTGAGGATATGCCCGTAGAAGTGGCAGAAAGCGAGGAATAATATGTCTTGCATGATGTATGGCGATCAGGCTGTGGCGGGGCTGATGCCTGACCCGTCTGCTGATTGGGTGGTGGAAAACAAAACAGTATGGCCTAATTTTTCGCTTGCCGCAAACAGTGCAACGGCTATTAAAACGGCAGATATATCTAAAAGTGGTTATACACCGATGGGTGTGGTAGGGTGGTCATTCGATGGTTCGTATGGAAACTGTTTGACATATTCAAAGATGACCATATCTGGGAACACTTTGACATACCTCATTGCAAATAACGGCAACTCTGCTGCTTCTTCTGTAAACTGTGTTGTAAGTGTTTTGTATCGCAAGAATTACTAGGGGAGGACAATATGGCACTCTACCGAAACAAAGTCCTTGTCAGCGGAATCAGAGACTATCCCGCTATGACTTGGGCGAAATATCAAGCGTTACCCGTAGCGCAAAGACCGAAAAAGTGGATTTGCACGGATAGGGATTATACGGAGATTCCTAGAGAATCTGTGAGCGTTACGGCTGATGGTTCAAAAACCTATGCGCAAGTTTTGAACAGTCTGTATGCGTTGGTGGATTTTTCAAAAACAACCGATTTTTCGCTACTTACGCAGACAACAAGCACATACACCACTCAATACACGATGGCTTTACGACTGTCTAATCAATTATATTTCACAAGAACAGTTATTACATCGAATGTTCCATCTGTTGAGGAATTGTCGGTCACAGGAACATCATATTTTCACAGAGCAAATTCTTCCTATACTGATGTATCTTCGCAAGTTCCTGCAAGCGGCACAAAATTCACTATTTATTATTGAGGGAGAAAAAACAATGGAGAAAACAATCAAAGCTACCATCATCGGAGCGTTTTCGGCTCTCACCGCTTGGCTTGGGGTGCTGGCTATCCCCGTGTATTTGCTAGTTTCGTGCAACATTATCGACTATTTTACAGGCATGATGGCGGCTCTTGCTCGTGGCGAAAAGATCAATTCCGAAGTGGGAATCAGGGGCATCACAAAAAAAGTCGGTCAATGGCTTTTGGTCGTGATCGGCTACATCGTGGATGTGATGATCGAATACGCAGGACACGCTATCAGCGAAGAATTTACCATCCCGATCATCGTTTCTGTGTGCGTCGCTTCGTGGTTAGTGTTTAATGAGGTTATATCAATCCTTGAAAACCTGAACGAAATGGGCGTACCGATTCCGAAGTTCCTGGTCAAAATCGTCAATTTCTTCTCGAAAAAGGTTGAGGACATCGGAGAAGCAGCTGTCCCGGAGGAGGGCCAAAAGCATGAAGAAAGTCATAGATCTGTCGAGTCATAATCAGATTCCGTATGATTGGGCCGCCCTGAAATACTACATCGACGGAGTGATTCTCCGTTGCGGCTATCGTGGTTATTCCGCGAAAGGCTCCCTTGTCATTGATAAGAAGTTCCTGCAGTTCAAGACGATGTGTGAGCAATTAGGCATCCCTTACGGCGTGTACTTCTTCCCGACTTCCGTAAATTCCGCTGAAGCCATCGAGGAAGCGGATTTCGTCATTGATCTGGTCAAAGACTGCAATTTGGCGTTTCCCATCTTTGCAGATTCGGAGATGGCGGCACCCTTAAAGAACGGACGCTCCGACAGACTCTCAAAGGATGACCGCACAAAATGTCTCGTGTCGTTCCTGGAACGGCTCCGGGCTTTCGGATATACCGCCGGCGTGTATGCTTCGACGAGCTGGTTCAAGGATCACTTGGACGATTCCAGATTGACCAAATATCCTCATTGGGTCGCTCAATACTCCCACGAGTGCACCTACCCCGGAAGCAAATTAGCGTGGCAGTTCACCAGCAAGGAGACTGTTGCCGGGATCGGCGGGAGAGTGGACTGCTCGTATTGGTACGACGAGCCGTCAATCCGAATCGCATTCCCAGTCCTGAAGCGTGGGAGAGTGGGTGCAGAGGTCCGCTACCTGCAGGACAATCTCATCCGGTGCGGGTATGAGCTGGATGTGGATGGACACTTCGGGCCAGCGACGGAAGCAGCACTCATTAGCTGGCAGATCGCAAACAACCTGGTAGGCGATGGTTCGTATGGCCCTAAATCGTTCGCAAAGATGAAGGAAGTCTTACATTCAGAGGGCTGACGGCATCTTGTCATGTGTCAAATCCGTGTCAAATCCGTGTCAAATCCACTCCCAAAAAGGTGAAGAAATGATTCCATTTTTCAAAATTTTAGGGAGAGGGGGTCGGAAAACCCTCGACACCGCGGGTTGACCTCGTGACAAATGCCGTGTCAAATTCGTGACAAATTTTTATTTGCGGTGAGCGCAAAAGCGTTGCAAATACGCGATTTTTAGTTTTCTC
>Ga0310690_10005368_pt1 | contig 17439 bp, 16 predicted proteins | sample AusTroGonzalo_MG_2_FD_207661 | JGI IMG/M metagenome (GOLD analysis project Ga0310690, IMG submission 207661) | Bovine rumen microbial communities from tropical cattle in Woodstock, Queensland, Australia - Gonzalo_04 (v2) (version 2) | ecosystem: Host-associated > Mammals > Digestive system >...
ACCGGTTGCCGGGCAAGGTGATTCACCGTGTGCCGCTGCCGGAACCGCAAGTGGTGGAAGGACATGGTGCACGGGAAAAAGTTGGTGATATTTGCCAGGAGTGCGGCTACAGGCAAGTGCTGTTGGTTACCGACCAGACTTTGCATCAACTCGGCTACGAGCAGAAGATGGTGCAGTCGTTGGAAGAGGCTGGGGTTGGATGCACGTTATTCGCTGACATCAACTCCGAGCCAACCATCGCGCTGATTGACGCGGGTCGCAAAATCGCGATGGAGTGTCAGGCCGAGTGCGTGATTGCCCTCGGTGGCGGCTCGGTGATGGACACCTGCAAGATGATTGCCGCTGGCGTGAAGATGCCGCATCTCAGCACGAAAACACTGCTACGCAAGTTTCTAGTGGTGCCGGGCAAAACGCTACCGATGATTACTGTGCCTTCTACCGCTGGTACAGGCGCGGAGGTGACCGTGGGCGCGGTCGTGACCAACGCGCGCGCCACGAAAGGTTCCACCGTGATTGTCGGGCTGGATGTGACGCACGTGATCCTCGACAGCGAGCTAACCATCCACGCGCCGCAGTTAGTGACCGCCGCCTGCGGTATGGACGCCCTCAGCCACGTGGTAGAGGGCACACTGAGCGATGTGGCGGTCTATGTGGAAGATGCGTACCATTCGTTGGATGGTGTGCGGCTGATTCTGCAGCATCTCCCTGTCGTGATGCGCGAGCCGGAGAACATCGAATCGCGGTTGGCGATGTGCCGCGCCGCGATGTACGGCGGCAACGCCATCAACACGCAGTTAGCAGGTTACATACATGCCTTTGCCCACAGCATCGGGGCCAAGTACCATATTCCGCACGGACAGGCCATCACCCTGATGATGCTGCCCGTGCTGAAGTACCAGAAGGCCGCCTGCCTCTCGAAATACGCGATGATGGCGCGCTATTGTCGGTTAGTGGATGACCACGTGGACGATCGCCACGCCGCCGAAAAGTTCTTGCAGGCCATCTCCGACCTGATCGTCACCTGCGGTCTGGACAAGCTGGAGGCTCCCGTGCAACCTGCCGATTACGAGGAACTCACACGCATGATCGCCGCCGACTCCATCAACTACTCTGCTCCGGTAACGTTTAGTGACGAGGATATCCGAAAGGTGCTGGAGCAGTTAGCAGTTAGTAGTTAGCAGTTAGCAGTTAGCAGTTACGGGCAACCCCAATTCCCCTTCTATTATAGAAGGGGTGCCGGAAGGGCGGGGTAGTAATATAAAAAAGCTTCCTTGAGCAGCCCCGTTAGGGGCAAGAGCTCGGTAGAGAAGATAAAAAGCAGAAAGAACAACCAATTATAATCAATAAAATGAAAAAAACAATCTTATCCGTGTTATTTTTAATGGCCGCAACGGCTGTTTTTGCGCAAAAAGAGATGACCTTCGTGGTGGAAGGTCCAGAGAATTCTTACAATCAGGTGCGTATCGTGAACGAAACTTCCCAAGAGAATTTCCATTGCAGGGTGGTCGTCCTCAATGAGGACAAAACCGTGAAAGAGGTCTATGGAGACTATAAACTCAAGGAAAAAGGCGATTCGGATTCCAACACAAAAGGTACTAAAAACGAGAGAATTCAAAAAGGAACGCCATTGGCCGTCAAATTCCCGAAAGATTTCAAGCACGAGCTCTCTTTCTATGTGGAATACCGCGACTACCCTTTGTTTGACGTAATCGTCATCCATCTCACCGACAAAGACGGTGGCTACGACGAATATTAAACAAAACTATGTCATATACAAACGAACAAATCCAAGAAATCGTCGCCACGCAGCGGAAGTTCTTCCGCACGGGCGCGACACTTCCAGTGAAATGGAGAATAGAGCAGCTCAAAAAGTTGAAGGCTGCTGTGATTGAACACGCTAACGAGTTCGAAGATGCTTTGGTCGCGGATCTCGGACGGAGCCGTGCAGAGGCCTTCCTCTGCGATGTGGGTCCTATCATCGTGGAAATCAATGAGATGCTGCGTGGACTGCGGCGTTGGGCGCGGCCCGAAACCCACTTCAGCGGACTGATGTGCTTCCCGAGCATCATCACCAAAGTCTATAAGATGCCCTACGGCGTATCATTGGTGATTAGTCCGTTCAACTTCCCGATTCTACTCACCATTGGCGTGGTCGCAGCGGCGATGTGTGGCGGCAATACCGTGGTCATTAAGACCAGCAGCAAGTCGGACGCCTGCACCGCTGTGATGAAACGCTTCTTCGCAGAGGTCTTCCCGCCCGAGTACGTCACCCTCATCGACGGTGGTCACGACGTGGCGGATATGTGCCTCGCGCAACGTTTCGACAAGATCTTCTACACGGGTTCGCCCTCCGTGGGCAAGCATGTGATGGCGGAGGCCGCCAAGAACCTCACGCCCGTGGCGCTGGAGTTGGGCGGCGAAACCGGCAACTGGTGCGTGGTGCGCAAGGATGCCGACCTGAAAGACGCGGCTCGCAAAATCGCCTTTTTCAAGTTGCTTAACGCCGGACAGATTTGTATCAATATCAACCAGATAGCCGTAGCCAAAGAGGTCGCGGAGCCCTTCTTGGAGGAACTGAAAAAGGCCTTCACAACGCAGATTGGCGAGAATCCGATTACCAACGAAGAGTACCCCAAACTCATCACGGAAGCCGCCTACGACAAGTGCGCGAAATTGGCGGATGAGTACCGCGATCGCATCATTTTCGGTGGCGTTGGCGACAGGGAAAGCTGCAAATATGCGCCTACTATCATCTATCCCGTTAACAAAGACGAGCACATCGTGATGCACGAGTTATTCTGTCCGCTGCTTCCCGTGGTGTCCTTCCCCGACGCGGAAATCGATGCGATGATGGAGACCATTGCCGACCGTGAACATCCGCTGGCCATGTATCTGTTCACCAAGGATATGCGCTGGGCGAAGCGCACCATGCAGACGCAGCAATACGGTGGCGGCTGCATCAACGAAGTGTGCATCCACCTCATGGTCAAGGGCGTCCCCTTCAATGGTACGGGTCATTCCGGTATGGGTGCCTACCACGGCGAATGGGGCTTCCGCGAATTCACCCACCCGCAAACCGTCCTCAAAGGCCGCACCCGCTTCAACCTCCCCTTGCGCGAGCACCCCTACACGGGGAAGGCCGGGGAGTGGAAGATGAAGCTGCTGAGGCTGTTTGAGAGGTAATGTTTTTCGCAGGCCGTTAGGCCTGCGGGCAGACGGGGCATGGAATAAATGTTGATATTTCGTTTTGTGCGTTCATCGTAATTTTTTTATTTTTGCAGATTGTTTTTTGATGGAATGCGGGGTGGGAAATTGAAGGCGATGAGTTCCATCAGAGAATGTGTTGCAAGAAAAGATAAATAATTGAAAATTAGCTATATGGAAGAAGAAAAAACTACGATTGAACAAACCGAAAACGAAATCAAACTTCCCGAAAATGCGTATCGGGAGCTCAAGGAGGGCGAAGAGTACAAGCCTATCCTGCTGAGCGACAGAAATTATCCTGAACTTAACGGCTGGACCATCTTCTGGGGCATCCTGATGGCGGTCATCTTTTCCGCAGCTACGGCCTATTCCGGTCTGCGCTTCGGTCAGGTGTTCGAGGCGGCCATCCCGATCGCCATCATCGCCGTGGGTATCTCCACCATCGCCAAACGGAAGAGTCCGCTGTCTGAAAACGTGATTATCCAATCCATCGGTGCCAGTTCCGGCGTGATTGTGGCAGGTGCCATCTTCACATTGCCAGCTATTTACATCATCAAGGAGACCAACCCCGTGGCAGGTGCGGAAATCCAGGTCAATTTCTTCCAAATCTTCATGTCGTCGCTGCTTGGCGGTTTCCTCGGCATCCTCTTCCTGATTCCGTTCCGCAAGTACTTCGTCTCCGATATGCACGGCAAGTACCCCTTCCCCGAAGCGACCGCAACCACGGAAATCATCGTGTCGGGCGCGAAGGGCGGCAACCAAGCCAAGCTGTTGTTGATCAGCGGTTTGGTGGGCGGTCTCTACGACTTCCTGATGACCACTTTCCACTTCTGGGCCGACACCATCTCCACCCGCATGACGGGTTGGGGTGAGCAACTGGCCATGAACCATAAATATGTTTTCAAGATGAGTGCTGAATCCATCTTGTTGGGTACGGGCTATCTGATCGGACTCAAATACGCGGCCATCATCTGTGCCGGTTCTGCCCTCTCTTGGTGGGTGCTGACCCCGCTGTTGGGTCACTACGGCATGGTGGAAGTCGATGGCGTGGCCACGGCCATGAGTACCCTTGATCCCGACTTAATCTTCTCAGGTTATGTGCGTTACATCGGCATCGGCGGTATCGCTATGGCCGGTATCCTCGGTGTGATTAAATCCGCAGGTGTGATTAAAAAATCCATCGGCGTGGCAGTGAAAGCTGGCAAATCTGCGGGCGAAAAGAGCGAGGTGGTGCGCACGCAGCGCGACCTCTCCATGAAGATCATCCTTTTCGGTTTCTTAGCCGTTATCGTTATGATGGTGCTCTTCTTCTTCTTTGGAGGTATGCAGATGAACCTTAAGCAAGTGCTTGTGGCACTGTTAGTGGTATTTCTCTTTGCTTTCCTGTTTACTACGGTCGCCGCTACGGCAATCGCTACGGTTGGTACCAACCCGGTCTCCGGCATGACCATGATGACGCTGATTCTCAGCTCTTTCATCCTTGCTTCTGTCGGTTTGAGCGGTGCTACGGGTATCATTACCGCATTGGTGGTGGGCGGCATCGTCTGTTCCGCGCTCTCTATGGCGGGCGGCTTCATCACCGATTTGAAAGTCGGTTACTGGATTGGTACATCGCCTTACAAACAGCAGGCCTTCAAGTTCGTGGGCACCTTCGTCTCCGCGCTGACGGTCGGTGCTGTAATTATGTTGCTCTCAAAGACTTACGGATATACGGGTGAAAACGCCTTGGTGGCTCCGCAGGCCAACGCTATGGCAGCCATTATTGAGCCGATGATGTACGGCGGTTCCACCCCGTGGATTCTCTATATCGTGGGTGCCGTGTTGGCTATCCTGCTGGATGTCATTGGCGTTCCCGCATTGGCATTCTCCTTGGGTATGTTCATTCCGTTGCAGCTCAACCTGCCGTTGCTCGTGGGCGGTTTCCTCGCTTGGTTGGTGAAGACCCGCAGCACTGACGAAGCCATCAACAAGCAACGCGCCGAAAAGGGCACGCTCCTGGCTTCCGGTCTGTTGGCCGGCGGTGCCATCATGGGTGTCCTCAGCGCCATTCTCAAATACGCCGGCGTCGAACCCACTTTCATGGCCGACTACATCGGAACCCCCATGTACAATGTTCTCGCTATCGTGATGTTCGTTGGACTCTGCTGCTATCTGGTGATTCATGCTACCCGTACGGAGAAAAACGTGTGACGTTCGATTTACGATTTACGGTTTACGATTTACGATGAAATCTCAAACCGCAAATCGCAAACCGTAAACCGCAAATCGTAAACCGCAAATCGAATAATCAATAACCTTTAACCCATAACCATTAAAAAAATGCACATTGCCGTCGCCGGAAATATTGGATCCGGAAAAACAACGTTAACAGGAATGCTGGCCAAGCACTATGGCTGGGATGCACTCTACGAAAGCGTGGAGGACAATCCCTATCTGGCCAGCTTTTATCAGGATATGCAACGCTGGTCGTTCAATATCCAGATCTATTTTTTGAACAGTCGTTTCCGTCAGGTGCTCGACATCCGTCAGCGCAAGAAAGACGTGATTCAAGACCGCACCATCTATGAGGATGCCTACATCTTCGCGCCGAACTTGCATCGGATGGAGCTGATGGCCTCCCGCGATTTCGAGAACTACGCCTCCCTGTTCGAGCTGATGAAGAAGTTCCTGCAACCGCCGGATCTGCTCATCTACCTCAAAGCCGATGTGGAGACGCTCATTTCGCAGATCCTCAAACGCGGTCGCGCCTACGAGGGAGACATCAGTCTGTCTTATTTGGAGAATCTCAACAAGCTTTATAACGATTGGATAGACAATTATACCGATGGAAAACTTCTTGTGGTGGATGTCAATAAGTTGAAATTCGCGGAACGTCCTGAGGATTTCGGGGTGATTATCGAGAAGATTGACACGGAATTATACGGTCTTTTCAAATAATCCACTCTGTAGAGACGATGTGCACATCGTCTCTACAAATGGAATGCACATCGTCTATACAACGGAACGTTTTAACAATAAAAAAACAAGAACCATTATGCGAAATTTCAACGTTTTCGGCATTATACCCGCCCGTTATGCCTCCACCCGTTTCCCTGGTAAACCGTTGGCGCTGATCAACGGCAAACCGATGGTGCAGTGGGTGTATGAGCGTGTGCAATCGTCTGAGGTCAAGGGACTTGCCGTGGCCACGGACGATGAGCGCATCGCGGATTGCGTGCGCGGATTCGGTGGGGAGGTAGTGATGACCTCTCCCGACCATGCCTCCGGTACCGACCGTTGTGGCGAGGCGGCACGGTTGATGCAGCCAGAAGATAACGACGTGATTATCAATATCCAAGGCGACGAACCGCTAATCTCCCCAAAGGAGATCCATCTGCTCGCAAGCGCCTTTGAGGACCCTTCTGTGGAAATCGCCACGTTGGTCAATCCCTTCAACGACGAAAAGCTACTCCATGACCCGAATGTGGTGAAAGTAGTGAAAGCCAAGAACGGTAAGGTGCTCTATTTCAGCCGTCTGCCTATTCCATATTTGCGTGATGGCGCAACGCCTCCGAAGAGCTACTACCGCCACATCGGCATCTACGCTTATCGCTACAAAGTCCTTAAAGAAATCGTACAACTGCCCACCTCCGAACTTGAAAACAGTGAAAAACTCGAACAACTCCGCTGGCTCGAAAACGGCTACACCATCTGTGCCCTCGAATGCGACTACCAAGGAATCGGGGTGGACACGCCGGAAGACCTAGCGAAGTTAGGAGTTAGCAGTTAGCAGTTAATGTTAACCCCAAACTCTTAACTCCTAACTCCTAACTCCTAACTCCTAACTATTCATCTCTACATCTCCAATAATTATCAATTATCAATTATCCATTGTCCATTATCCATTAAATGATAGATTTCATCCTCAAAACCCTGCAAACCGAAGACCACGTCTTCATCGAACGATTAGGATCGTTCCGATTGAACCTTTGCCATGCTAGAATAGAAGGCGATGCCATACAACCTCCTCATTACGAGGTGGTTTTCTCGCAAAATGACAACGAAGAGAACAATTTTGCGTTGGCAAACCAGGTCAGTCGCGACATGCAGTGCCTTTTCACGGAGGCGAACGAGCAGATCACGGCATGGGCCAGTGAATTGCTGACGGCCTTGCAGCATAATAAGTCCGTGACCTACGAGAATTTCGGTACGTTTATGCTCGATAAAAAGGGAAATATCTCTTTCGAAAGCGCCGTTGTCCCTCAGTTGAATTCGCTCTTCGAAGGATTGGAACCTATTGACCTTAAGAATTTTGAAATACCCGCTGTTCCTGTTGTTGAACCGGAACCGGAAATCACATCTGAACCTGAAATTGCGCCAGAACCTGTAGAGACGATGTGCACATCGTCTCCACAACCCGAACCGGAACCGGTCGTCGAACCCGAACCGGAACCGGTCGTCGAACCCGAACCGGAACCGGTCGTCGAACCCGAACCGGAACCGGTTGTCGAGCCAGAACCGGAACCGGTCGTCGAACCAGAACCGGAACCGGAAATCACATCTGAACCAGAAATTGCGTCAGAACCTGTAGAGACGATGTGCGCATCGTCTCCACAACCTGAACCTGACCCTGACGACGATGATGACAATGAGGATGATGACGATGACGAGGAAGAGGATGAAGAAGAGGAAGATGAACACAGGAAACGTCACGGTTTGGCGTGGTTGTGGGTCGTTTTGCTGTTGCTCATCGTTTTGGGTGTACTGGGATACATCTTCAAGGACAAATGGATGGGCTATTACCAACAATGGAAAGAAAAGAAACAGCCTGTGGAACAATTGGTTGAGCCGCAGGAGACTACGGAGACTACCGCCACCATCGATGAGGTAACAGCACCTGTTGAACCAGCCGAAGAACCTCAAGAGGTGGTGGAAGAAGCTGAGCCAGAGGTGTATACGCCCGCAGTGGTCAAGCAGTCTTCCGATGGCAAATATGACTACATCCGCTTCGAAAAGGGACACTACTACGTCATTGCCGGCAGCTTCCCCACCGAAAGCGATGTGATTCGTCATATCCGTCAGAAAAAGCTCGACCAGTATTCCCCGAAGATTTTGAAGCAAGATGGTGTCAGCAACCTGCGCGTCTGCATCGGTGTGTTCGACACGGAAGAGGAGGCGGAGAACTTTGCGAAAGGCGTTAGTTCGTCGTATTGGGTGCTGAAGTAATGTTTAGGGTCAAGTGTCAAGGGAATAGTCGTAAATCGCAAATCGTAAATCGTAAATCGCAAATCGTACCTCACACGTCAAAAGTCTATGTCAAAGTCAACAGTCAAAGTCAATAGTCAATGTCAAAGTTCAATATCAAAAAGCATATACCCAATACCCTGACCTGTCTGAATTTGGTCTGCGGGTGTTTTTCCACGATGGCCTCGCTCAACGGCAATCTCACTTTTGCCGCCATCTGGATCGTGACGGCTGCCATCTTCGACTTCTGTGATGGTCTGAGCGCCCGAATCTTAAAGGTCACATCCGCTATCGGCAAAGAACTGGATTCGTTGTCCGATGTGGTCTCTTTTGGTGTCGCTCCGACGATGATTGTCTATAAATGGTTGACAATCTGCTATTTTCAGTTGCCGCCGGCATCGCAGACACATTTTGTCTATTTGTGCTCCTATTTGGTTTTCTTGGTACCGGCATTGTCAGCCGTGCGTTTGGCGCGCTTCAACATTGACACGAAGCAGACGGAGAACTTTATCGGGATGCCCACGCCGGCGAATGCCCTCTTCCTGGGTTTCATTCCTGCAGCGTCAGAGCACGTTTCCATGCTGAATAATTACTGGGTGGTGCTCGTATTCGCCATCTTTTTCGCCATCCTCTTGGTCAGTCCGATCAATATGATCTCTCTGAAATTCAAGGATTTCAAGCTTACGGGGATGAACGTGGCCCGTTATCTCATTCTTTTGGTGGGAATTATCCTGTTTTTTGTTTTCAGGTTGGGCGCGTTTCCGCTGATCATCTTCGGATACCTGCTCATCTCCATTTTTTATCACACGTTAACGAATTTGGAAGTGTTATGAAATACCAATCATTAGCTTTGTATTGCGGTTCTTCTTCTGGGAATAACCCTGTCTATGCCCGTGAGGCGGCACGTTTTGGGAAAATGTGCGCCCAAAAATCGTTGACCCTCTACTTTGGGGGCGGCTCCATTGGACTTATGGATGCGGCGGCACAGGCTTGCCTGTCCAAAGGCGGAAAGGTCATCGGGGTGGCGCCCGATTTCTTCACCGAAGGCGAAGTGTTGGCCACCAATCTCACCGAGATGATCATGGTGAAGACGATGAGCGAGCGCAAGCAACTGTTGGAGGAAAAATCGGATGCTTTTGTGATTTTCCCCGGTAGCTATGGTACGATGGACGAACTTTTCGAGATGGTTACCGATGCGCAATTGGGTATGCACACCAAACCGATCGTCATCTATAACTACATGGGGTACTACGACTACCTCCTCAAGCAGATGGATAAGTTCATGGAAGAGGGATTCCTGCGGCCATTCCATCATTCGCTGCTTCTCAATGCCTCTGATTTGGAGGAACTTTTCTATAAATTAGATACTTACGAAAATACCAACGATCGCTCCTGGTTGGAAAAAATCAGACACTAAAATATTGAAATCATGCAATTTAAAGATGTTTTGGCGAATCCTGCCCTGAAGCAGAAACTCGTGGACTTGGTGCGCTCCGGACGTGCGGCCCATGCGCAGTTCTTTCTTGCCCAACCTGGCAGCCATGCGTTGGCATTGGCGGTCGCGTACGGTCAATACCTCTGCTGCGAGAATCCCGGTGAACACGATTCTTGCGGTGAATGCCCTTCCTGCAAGCAGTACGCCAAACTCTCCCATCCAGACTTGCATCTCTATTTCCCCAATTGTATCACAAAATCTGTGAAAAAAGATCCGGATTCCGCACAGCTGGCACCGGAATTCAAGGATTTTGTCTTGAAAAACGACTTCCATGTGGATATCCATTCATGGTTGAGCGAGTTGGATGGTGAGAACAAGCAAGCCACTATCAATACGAGGGACTGTTCTGATATTTTGCATCACAACAACATGCGCTCGCATCAGGATGGCTATAAAGTCTATATCCTCTGGTGTGTTGATCGACTTTACCATCTGGCTGCACCGAAATTGTTGAAAACATTGGAGGAACCAGAAAACAAGTCCGTCTTTATTTTGATTTCAGAAGAGCCGGATAAGATTCTGAACACCATTTTGTCGCGTACTCAATTGGTGAAGATCCCGCGTTTGACAGATGCGGAAATTGCGCAGAAGCTGCAAACCAGCTATCCTGATCTCTCTGCCGAGGATGCGGCGGATATCGCAGTCCTTTCGGAAGGGAACTACAATAAAGCCATCCATATTGCCACCGACAATGAGGAACAAATCCTGATGTTGCAGCAGTTTGAGATTGTTTTTGACAGCCTTATTGCGTTCGCGATGAAGCAGTCGCTTGACAAAGTGCAGTACGAACAGGCACAGGAGGTCTTTAATGAGGTGATAGGGAAGGGTAGGGAGTACCAGAAGCAGTTCCTTCAGCTGATGTTGCGTATGTTGAGGAATATTCTGATGCAGAATTCTCATAATATGGGAATGCTGAAGGTGACCCATCAGGAACAATCCATTGTAGCTAAATACCAGAATGTGTTGCGGTTGAAACAGATATCCACCATGGTGGAACTTTGCAATCAAGCCATCTATCACGTCTCCCGCAATGGTAATTCCGCCTTGATTTTCACGGATTTGTATTTCCAGTTGGCCAAAAGTGTAATCTGATTTCAGTTTTACATTCCTATCTTCTTTCAGCAAAGAATTGTTTCAGCAGTTGGCTGCTCTCTTCGGCCAGCACTCCTTGTCGTATTTCCGCCTTGGAGGGGAATTTGTCTTTTAAATATACTGAATAGCCCTTTTTGGGGTCAGAGGCTCCGAACACGAGGGTCTTCACTTGGGCGTGTGCGATGGCTCCCAAGCACATGAGGCAGGGCTCTAATGTCACATATAACGTGCAGTCTTGCAGATATTTTGCGCCCAAAGCGTTGGCAGCAGCGGTGAGCGCCATCATCTCCGCATGTGCTGTAACGTCTTTCAGCGTCTCCGTCAGGTTGTGCCCTTTGGCAATAACCTGATTGTCAAGCACAACCACTGCACCCACAGGGATTTCACCTTCCGCGTAGGCATCCTCCGCCTCATTCAAGGCGATGCGCATGAAATATTCGTCGTTTAATTCCATAATAAAAGGTATCATCAACACCATTCCGTCCGACGCAGGAGGACGGAATCTCGAACTGGCAACAGCACGGAATCATCATCATCTCTCCAAATTCTCACAAATCCTTGTCAGTGCACACTCTTCGCAATGCGGCTTCCTCGCTGTACATACGTAGCGGCCATGGAGAAGCAACCAGTGGTGAGCACGGGAGATATATTCCTTCGGGAAATGTTTCACTAACTCTTTTTCGACGGCATCTGGGGTTTTGGCACTCTCCGGCACGAGGCCGAGACGGTGGGCGACGCGGAAGACGTGCGTGTCAACGGGCATGGCCGCCTGGTTGAAGGCGAAGGCCAACACTACGTTGGCGGTTTTGCGTCCTACTCCCGGCAACTTGGTGAGCTCTTCCATCGTGCAGGGAATCTCACCACCGAAGTCGCGGACGGCCATTTGTGCCATCTGAACAAGGTGTTTGGACTTGCTATTGGGGTAGGATACAGATTTCACGTACGTCAGTACCTCTTCTTCTGTAGCTTTCGCCAATTCGGTTGCATTAGGATAGGAGGCAAAAAGGGCCGGCGTGACCATGTTGACCCGCTTGTCGGTGCACTGCGCTGCCAGCATCGTGGCGACCAACAGCTCATAGGGATTGCGATAGTTCAGCTCGGACTCCACATCCGGCTGTGTTTCAGAAAAATAATCAACGATGTACTTGTATTTGTCTGTCTTTTTTGTCATAGACTTACATTTTCATATCCATTGCCTATTCCCTATTCCCTTTTGCCTTTTGCCTTTTGCATATACCCTACTCATCACTATTATTAATAAAGTACGCTGTTACGGCATCCAAATAGGTCTTCGACACAGGAATCTGTGGCAAATTGGGAGCCCCGAAATCCAGATACGGGCCGTCTTTGTCTTTGCGTAATAATAATATATTGTCAAAGTTGACGAGATAACTGCGGTGACAGCGGATAAAACCGTATTTCTCCAGTTTTTCCTGTTGCTTTTTCAGAGAACTCCGCAATGTGTAACGTTCGGTGTTTTCTTTGTTTCGATAATAAATGTTGACGTAGTTTTCAGAGGATTCAATAAAATAGATGTGGTCTAATCGTAGGGAGAGCTGCAATTCGTCTTTTTCGTCGAAGAAGTTGACAATCTTGTTGTTAGCGGTCGCAGGATCTGGATTGGCGACTGTTTTTGCCGGTTCGACGGGCGCTTCGACTTGTTTTTCCTCCGTATGATTGGAAGCGGTGAGATGGTTGTCCAAAATAAACTCATCGCCCGAGAAATCGTTGTTGTCCGTCATTTCTGCTTGCGCTTCTTGTGTCGTAACTATCTGTGCCTGTAGGGATTCCAATTCCGAAATCTTCTCGTCTTTGGATTTGGATGACATATAGAGGTGGGTGATGATGGTAGGGATGACAAGGATGGTGGGCACGAAGGCAACCGCACGGGTGAAGATGAGCGAGAAGTCTCGGGTGTCGCGTACTGCGTAGTGCACAATAATCGCATAGAGAAAAGCAATAAAGAACACTTCGATGACCATCCAAGAAAAGTATTGTAAGTAGTTGAGATCCTTTTTGTTATGGTATCGATACATGAATGTTCGACTGATTGTCATAATCAGGATGCCACTGCTGACAATTACCAATGTGTCAGTGAAGAGTTGCGCGCGCGTGTAGGTCTGTAAGTTGTACCATGCTCCGCGAAACGGTGTGAATATGTTGACGAAAAGCAAAGAAAAGATAAACAAGAATATCAGATAAATTCTGATATTGTCCTTGGTGACATAGTAATCCGGTATCTTCTTGCTTAAAAAGTCCATAATGATAATAAGCTGCAAAGATACAATTTTTTCTGATTGTTGTTCCATACGACTGCTATTTCGTCCCAATATGTTAAATTTCGTCCCTTGAACCTCTGTCTTGTCCCATTCTTTGTTCAAATTGTCACATTTTTAAGTTTTTTTAAGAAAAAAATGGTCTTTTTGCCGCCGAATTTCAAAACTGTTAATATGAGTGAAATGAAGTGCATTTATGACATCATGCTCCAATATCGTGAGCGCCATCCTGAACAGAAAATCGCCCTTTCTGGCAAGATAGGGAAGAATAAATGGAATGAATATACCCCGCAACAATATATTAAGACAGCTAATGAGCTGAGTTGCGCTTTGCTCGCCAAGGGCATTGTGAAGGGCGACAAGGTGGCGGTGATCTCCACTAACCGTCCTGAGTGGACCATTATGCAGATGGCGGTGCTGCAGATCGGTGCCGTCCTCGTGCCTATATACCCGACAATCACTGCCGAAGATTATCAATTTATTTTGCAACACAGTGAGGCGAAACTCGTTCTTTTGGAAGGTGAAATCGTGATGCGCAAGGTTCAGTCTGTGGCCGACAACATCCCTAATCTTAAAGATATCTATACATTCGCCGACCGTAAGGAGTATCCTTATTTGGATCAACTGATTGCTCTCGGTCGCGAAAACTATGATGAGTCTAAACTGAGACAGGTCCGTTCCGCCAACAGCGAAAACGACTGTGCCATGATTATCTATACCTCTGGTACTACCGGCACCCCGAAAGGCGTGATGCTCTCTCATCACAATATTATGTCCCAAATTCGTAACCTGAAGCAAATTCCTTCTTCTTGGTCTAAGAAGGGACTCAGTTTCCTGCCGCTGTGCCATGCATACGAGAACATGATTGTGCTGCTGTACCAATATCTGGGCATGACGGTCTATTACGTTTCCAACTTGGCGACGATTGCTGAGGCCATGCGTGAGGTGCATCCTACGATGATGACTGCTGTGCCACGCGTCTTGGAGAAATTCTATGAAAAGATCGAAGCTTCCGGCAAGACTAAAACCGGTGTCGCCCGCTCTATTTTCGATTGGGCCATGAAAGTCGCGCTGCAATATAATGTCGAACCCGAAGACAGAAGCGCGGTCTATAACATGCAACACAAATTGGCTGACAAACTGGTATATAGCAAAATACGTAAGGGATTAGGTGCTGAGAACTTCGATATTCTGGTCTCAGGTGCCGCCTCTTTGAAACCGCAGCTCTGCTCCTTCTTCTCTGCCATTGGTATGCCGGTGTTTGAAGGCTATGGCATGACGGAAACTTCTCCTGTGATTGCCGTCTCCTGCCGTGAAAAATACGGACGTGAGGCCAACACGGTCGGTTTCCCGTTGGGCGGTGTTGATGTGGCCATCACCAAAGAGGGCGAGATCATCTGCCGCGGACATAACGTGATGATGGGCTATTATAAGAACGAAGAACAGACCAAAGAGATCATTGACGAGAGTGGCTGGCTGCACACTGGCGACATGGGTCGCTTCACGGAACGTGGACAATTGATCATCACCGGCCGTATCAAAAACATTTTTAAGACCTCAATGGGAAAATATGTCAACCCCCAAATTATCGAGGAAAAAATGTCACAATCCAAGTATATAGACCAGATTGTGGCCGTTGGCGAGAACCAAAAATTCGTGGCGGCGTTGATTATTCCGGATTTTGCGGCTATAAAAGATTGGTGCGAATCAGAAAAAATTATATATTTGCACCCGAAAGAAATGATTGATAACCTCAATGTCAAGAGTCTGATTAAGAGCGAGATAGATAAATATAACAAAGAGCTCAGTAAGACGGAAAATGTGATGAAGTTTGAACTTTTGGCAGATGAGTGGACACAGGATAACGGTTTGTTGACTCCGACACTTAAAGTCAAGCGGAACAAAATCGCGAGAAAATATGCTGATGTGATTGAGAATATGTTCGCTGACCATCAGTAAGAGATATGCAGGTCGTTTGAGTCTTTCCCCAAGACGAGACCTGTTTTTCATGTGTTGTGTTATGTGCGGAAGAGGCCTCCTCCACGGAGGCTTCTTCCTATTTAAAACGAATCTATTTGTCTTTAAAATTAAATAACCGGCTCGTAATGAACCGGTTATGTGTTTTACAAAGGCGTGTCGGCTATCGGATGTTTTCCTCCACCATTTCCTTGATATAAGCCATCACTTCGGGCTCTTGAAGCGAGACACCGTCAAGGGCTTCGTATAACTCATCGGTGTCCAGGATGTAGTCGATGGCATCTTCCCCGTCCTTCACCCGTTGGAAGTGAAGTACGAAATGGATTTCGGGGTGCGCAGCAATGGTGAGCACCATGGTGCCGGCCAAGTCGCCCATGGGCGGACGGTCGAGGTGGGTGAGACCGAACACGGCGGTGACAGTGGTCCCTACGCCGACTTCGCTCTCGATTTTCATTGATCCGCCGGTCATTTCGGTGTTCTGCTTCAGCAACGGCAGTCCCAAGCCCACTTTGCGCGTGGTGCGCGTCGTGAAGAAGGGATTGGTGACTTTCTCCACAGTTTCCGCACTCATGCCACAGCCATCGTCCTTGAAAATCAACGTCAGCGTATCCGCGTCGTAGTTTTCCAAGACTTCAAGGGTGATGTTATTCGCTTTTGCACGGGTGGAATTCTGCAGAATGTCCATGATGTGCATCGACAAGTCCTTCATGGCTAAGCGTTTAAGTATTTGTATATTTGTCCGGCCACCTCAAAAGTTTGCTCGGTGGTGCCCAGCACGGGGATGTCTTCCTCCTTGGCTTGCTCCAGCATGTCATCGTCGGGTTTGTTGCCCTTCACGAGGATGACGCACGCCAATTCCTTCAGGGAGGCGATGGCGATTACGTTCTTGTGGGTCTGCAGGGTCACCCATGCGTGGCCTTCCTGTGCAAAACCCATCACATCGCTCAACAAATCTGAGACATAGCCGCCTTTGATTTCGGTGTCCATGTTGTCCTCACCGCAGAACACGGTGAGATTCATTTTTTCTTTTAATTCTTTTACTGTCATATCGTTTCTTTTATTACTTGTTTGTTCTTTTTATCTGCGCTACCCCACATTTCGCTCCTACGTCCCTTATGTGGGGTTATTGTAGAGACGCAATTAATCGCGTCTCTACCGCGTGCGTCTTTGTTCAAGGAAGAAGTTTAATATATTATCTCTTCATTTGTCTAATCTCAAGTTTCAAGTCACACCTCACACGTCATACGTCATACGTCATCAAATCGAAAGCAGCACTTCCCGTCCGTCCTCCCCATGCAGTGCCTTCTTGATTTCCTCGAAACTGCGGGTCTCCATTTTCAAATAACAAGGGGCGGTGCCGATGATATCGGGTTGGTGGGCATCCGAGCTTCTGGTAAACATCTTGTTTTTCAGATATTTATGGACTTTCAGGATCTCCTCCTTGTTCCCATGCTTGGAGAGTTCCACGGCATCGTATTCCAGATCGAACGGGATGAAGCCCAATTGCGCGATGAGGCTGTTCTTCATCTTGTCGATGTGCGCAGGCACGAAGAGTCCGCCGAGTTCGTGTACTTTGTCCGCTATCTGGTTGACATTCTGGTCGATGGCGGAAGTGAGCAGACGGGGCTCCTCGTACACAATATTCATCTCTTCATCAATCTGCACTTGGTCGCCGAAGATGTCTGGATCGTTGGGGATGTTGGGGAGATGTTCGTCGAGGTAGGCCTGGAACTTGTCGAGCGATTCGTGGTCGCCGAAATAGGCCAAACAGTGCGCCTCTTCCTTGGTGGTGACCTCCGCGCCGCACAGCACGAAAATGTCTCGGTTGTGGGAGTAGTGCTCCGCGAGGCGACAGTGGCGCGTGGCGTTGTGGTCGGTAATGGCAATCACGTCAAGTCCCTTCTCCAACGCAATCGAGATGATGTTCTCGGGCGTCATGTCTAGGTCACCGCAAGGCGAAAAGAGGGTATGCGTATGTAAATCAGCTTTGTAGATGTTCATCCTCTCAAATTTGTCGGCGCAAAGATACAATTTTTTAGTGAACTGTGATTAGTGAACAGTAAATAAAGAATTGTAACCCGTTTTTTTGTGGCGCTTTTTTTGACAATATAAAAGCAGTATGGGATTTGATAAAAATGTTATTTTTGTCGTCTGAATGCTTGGTTTATAAAT
>Ga0310690_10005369_pt1 | contig 17438 bp, 17 predicted proteins | sample AusTroGonzalo_MG_2_FD_207661 | JGI IMG/M metagenome (GOLD analysis project Ga0310690, IMG submission 207661) | Bovine rumen microbial communities from tropical cattle in Woodstock, Queensland, Australia - Gonzalo_04 (v2) (version 2) | ecosystem: Host-associated > Mammals > Digestive system >...
GGTGTTACTACTGTTAATTTCTTTTATAATGGGCGGTTCTGCGGGTTAGAAGTAATTCCGATCGGAGGCGAAAATATTACAAAAGATATAGCTTGCGGAATCAATGTTTCCAAATCGAATGCAGAGAGATTGAAAACATTACACGGAGCGGCATTTGTATCATTTGATGATAAAAAAAATATGATTTTGGTGCCGATACAAGAAGAAAATGACATCATAAATCTTCAACAAATGTTGAAAAGTGATTTAAATGGAGTTATTCAGCCAAGGATTGAAGAGATATTAAAATTAGTTAAGGAAAAAATAGATAACTCAGTTTTTAAAAGTGATTTTGCAAAGGATTTTATAATAACAGGTGGAGGAAGTATGCTCGTCGGTATGAGAGAATTTATGAGCCAAACTTTCAAAAAGCCGGTGAAGATGAAGGAAATGAAAAGTTTTTCTCAAGAATTTGGAATACAAATTGATAATGATTTCGCAACAGCGATTGGAATGATAAAATTCGCATCATTATCAGATGATATCAATGTAAATCACCAGAATAAGTCTGAAGAAAATAAGGATAGGGGATTTCTCAAAAAAACCATAAATTGGATTGAAAACAACTTGTAATGCTTTACCTCGTGCTATAAAATGACTAGCGAGTTATTGCGTGGGGAGTTTCTATGGCTGAGGAGAATGTTGTTGCAGAAGGTTTAACTGAAGATAAGGGGCAACAGGGGAATTTTTTTTCAGATGGATCTTTTTCTGATTCAGAGAATTTTTTAAGACCTAAAATTACAGTTGTTGGAGTAGGAGGAGCCGGAGGCAATGCCGTCAATAACATGATCAAATCTGATCTTAAAGGGGTTGAGTTTGTTGTTGCGAATGCTGACGCTCAGGCACTTATGCAATCACTTTGTGAAAAGAGAATACAGTTGGGGTTAGAAATTACTCGCGGTTTAGGTGCAGGAGCTCGTCCTGACGTTGGTCGTGCTGCGGCAGAAGAAGCCATTGAGGATATAGTTTCTCACATCAAAAGTAGTAATATGGTGTTTATTACCGCTGGAATGGGAGGGGGAACTGGTACGGGAGCGGCCCCTGTCGTTGCAAGGTTGGCTAAAGAGATGGGAATTCTTACCATCGGTGTAGTAACTAAACCTTTCCATTTCGAGGGAACGAATAGAATGCGTTTTGCGGAGAAAGGGATCGATGAGTTACAGCAGTATGTTGATACGTTGATTGTTATTCCTAATCAGAATTTGTTCCGAGTTGCGAATGAGAAGACTACCTTTGCGGATGCCTTTCGTATGGCGGATAATGTTCTGCGTGCTGGTGTTCAGGGAGTTACCGATCTTATGGTTATGCCTGGATTGATTAATTTAGATTTTGCTGACATCAAAACTGTAATGAGTGAGATGGGTAAAGCTATGATGGGAACAGGTGAAGCAGAAGGCGACAGAAGAGCTATTGAAGCTGCCGAAGCTGCTATATCTAATCCATTACTGGACGATGTGTCCATGAAAGGAGCCATGGGAATCCTGATTAATATTACTGGAGGGTATGATATGACCCTTTATGAAGTAGATGAAGCCGCTAACAGAATCAGAGAAGAAGTAGATCCGGAGGCTAGAATTATTTTCGGTTCTACATTTGATGAGCAGATGAACGGTCGCATGAGGGTTTCTGTTGTTGCAACAGGGATTGAAGCGGAGGCTATGAAAGAGAAGCTAAAAAAGCAGGAAGAGAAAGATTTTGCGAACGGGCAGGGGGCTGAAGCTGTTCCGTCAAACGAGAATGTTACTCAGATTGAAACGGTCCAAGAAAAAGTTGTCGTTACCGCTAAAGTGGATGTTGATCAGGATCGTACATTGGAAGTAATTTCAAATGGGGAAAAGCCAAAGAAAAAGAGATCTTTGTTTGAACGATTGACGGGTATTAGGTCGTTTTCATCGAAGAAAGATAGAGATGTTTCTGTTCAACGTGTATCAAAAATGTCTGATCAGCAGGAGGAAGATTTGGAGATTCCTGCGTTCTTGCGTCGTAACTCGTAATTGCGTTTTTGGGGAAGGTGTGATACCTTTAGCGACGAAAGATTAATAGTTTTTAGGGGTGTAGCTCAATTAGGCTAGAGTGGCGGTCTCCAAAACCGCAGGTTGGGGGTTCGATTCCCTCCGCCCCTGCCAGTGAGAGGTTGTTGTAAATGATGAGTCCTGCAGAATTTGTTAGTCAGGTAAAGAGAGAGTTGCAAAGGGTTGTGTGGCCTACGCAGAAAGAGACTGTGGGTATGACAGTTGCTGTTATACTGATGATAGTTTTTGTGATGATTTATTTCTCTTTTGCTGACGCATTTATTGTCTGGTGTCTAAGCAAGATTTTAGGGGTTTAGGAGCAGAAATATGAAATGGTATGTAGTTAATGTATATTCGGGGTTCGAGCAGAGAGTTTTGGAGTCGATATACGATTCAGCTAAGAAAAGAGATTTATCTTCTATGTTCGGGGAGATATTGATTCCGACGGAAGAGGTTGTCGAAATAAAAAAAGGGGAAAAAGTAAAAAGCGAAAGGAAGTTTTTCCCGGGTTATATATTAGTTCAAATGACTCTTACCGATGAGACTTGGCATTTGGTAAGAGGAATTTCAAAAGTTTCCGGATTTCTTGGTGCAAGAGGGAAGCCGTTACCTCTCTCGACAACCGAAGTTCAGAGAATCGTGAAGAGAGTAGAGGATAGTGCTAATAATATTAAGCATACAGTTACTTATGAGGTTGGGGATACGGTCACGGTATGTGATGGTCCGTTCGCGTCCTTCCAGGGGGTAATTGAAGAGGTTGAATCAGATAAAGAGAGAGTCAAGGTTTCGGTCTCTATTTTCGGACGATCCACAAATGTCGATTTGAGCTTTACTCAGATTGAGAAAATTCTTTAATTAGGGTTGATGATTATAGGTTATATTGGTATAAACTATGTACAAGTGAGGGATAAAGTATGAGAACATTTTCTCTAAAGCAGAACCAAATAAAGAGAGATTGGTTCGTTGTAGACGCAGAAGGTTTGGTGTTAGGTCGGTTGTCTGCGGTCGTTGCATCTTATTTGAGAGGCAAGCACAAGCCTGAGTTTTCTCCGAATATGAATTGCGGAGATAATGTTGTAGTTATAAATGCTGAAAAAATTCAGGTGACGGGAAATAATAAATTAGAGGATCACAAATTTTATTGGCACACGGGCTATCCTGGAGGAATTAAAGAAAGGAGCCTTAAGGATATTTTGTCAGGTGATCATCCAGAGAGAGTTGTTGAAAATGCGGTAAGGCGTATGTTGCCGAAAGGACCTTTGGGGCGCCAAATGTTAAGAAATTTGAAAGTGTATCGTGGAGCGGATCACCCTCATATGGGTCAACATCCCAAGGTATTGGATGTTGCTTCAATGAATTCTAAGAATGTAAAGAGGAGTTGAAAATGTCAGAAGAGAAAGTAGAAGGCAAAATTGATTCTTTTGGCAGAACTTATGGAACAGGGCGCCGTAAGGAGTCAGTTGCTAGAGTTTGGTTGAAGCCGGGAAGTGGAGAAATTGTTGTTAACGGTCGAAAGATGACGGATTATTTCGGTCGCTCGGTTTTGCAGACTTTGGTTTTGCAGCCGTTTTCAATTGCTGATCGGTTGGGTCGTTATGATGTATTCTGTACGGTTCGCGGTGGTGGGCTGTCTGGTCAAGCTGGTGCTGTTCGTCATGGAATCAGTAGAGCATTGGTTGATTATGAACCGGATTTGAGGTCTTTGTTGAAGGCTGAAGGTATGATGACTAGAGATAGTCGTACTGTTGAAAGAAAGAAATATGGATTGATGAAGGCTAGACGTAGCTTCCAGTTCTCTAAGAGATAATATTCTTTCATATTGCGAGATTTTAAAGCTTTCGATTTTATTGCGAGTCGGGGGCTTCTTTTTTCACTAAAGCGGGGTTGATGATGATTAGTGTAAAGTTACCAAATCAGTCTGCAACTATCACTGTTATGACCAAAGCAGCGGTGAAGGCCTCCAAGGGGTTGCTCAGGGATTTTAACGAGTTAGAGAATCTTCAGGTTTCAATAAAAACTAACAAAACTTTTGTTACCAGTGCAGATTTGCGGACGGATAAACTTCTTCGAAGGGATCTTTCCTTTGCGAGACCGAGTTACTCTATTATTACCGAAGAGTCAGGAGAAATTATAGGTGAAGATCCATCTCATAGATGGGTGGTTGATCCATTGGATGGTACTTTTAACTACATGCATGGATTTCCGCATTGGGCGATTTCTATAGCTTTAAAAAAGAAAAATGAAGTTATAGCCGCTGTCACTTACGATCCCGTAAAAAATGAAATGTTTTGGGCGGAAAAAGGGTGTGGAGCTTATCTAAATGATAGGAAAATTCGAGTTTCCAACAAGAATAGGTTGGAGGATTTGTTACTCTCGTTGGGAAACGTTCCTGGAGTTCCGAAATCTCTAACTCAAAGTGTTAGAAAATCTGGATCGATGACTTTGGATATGGCGTACTTAGCGGCAGGGCGTGTAGATGTGCTTTATTGTGTACCAGGGTCAAATGAATGGGATATTGCTGCAGGAATGCTCCTAATTAAGGAAGCTGGAGGGATTCTTTTAGATAAAGATGGTAAGCCAACTCAATCTGAAAAAGATTTGGCTATTATGACTAATATAGGATTGTGCTCTATGGCTCCGAAGTTAGTGCAGATGTGAAATAAAACAAAAAAATAATTCTTTTTAGTGTTTTAGAAAAAAGATGTTCTGTTGCATTTTTGCATGGTTTCTGTAAATTTTGGGGATTTTTTTCGTGTTTTTGCTGAAAATCAGGGGATATCTATTGATGCATATTTGCGGATTATGCTAGGATTCTAGCAATCTAAAGGAGTTATTGTAGATGAATAAAACTGAATTTGTTAGAGCTGTAGCTGAAGAATCTGGGTTGAGCATAAAAGATGCTGGAGTTGCTTTAGATGCTTTTATGGAGGTGACGAAGAAGGTGCTGATTTCTGGTGAAAGTGTAAATCTTATCGGTTTTGGATCCTTTGAGGTAGCGGAGAGAAGTGCAAGACCAGGACGTGATTTTAAGACTGGAAAAATGATAAACGTACCAGCTTCTAGAACTGTGAAATTTAAGGTTGGAAAAACTTTAAAAGATGCTGTAAAGGCATAGTTATAGATTTTGTTAAGCGCTGAGTAATCAGCGCTTTTCTCAAGTTAAAGATAATTTTTATATTTTGATTGCTCCCTTCATTGCGGTTTCGATGTGTTTCACGCATTCGGCGTTGATCAATGATTCGAGATCGGGGCTTTTGTAGTTGATTTCTTTTTTTTCTCCAATTGCTTTGAGAATGTTTCTTTTTATCTTTCCGGAACGTGTTTTTGGCAGTTCGGGGATAAATACGACTCGATCAGGTTTTGCAATAGCTCCAATATCTTGACGGATGCGTGAGGTTATTTCACGAGAGACGCTTTCTTTTTGTTCTTGATCGAGTGGAGTTGTTGTTGTTACAAAAATACACAACGCTTGTCCCTTAATTCGGTGCGGAATTCCAATGGCGGCACTTTCCTCTATCTCTCCGAGAGCGTTAACTACGCTTTCAACTTCTGAAGTTCCTAGACGATGTCCGGAAATGTTAACAACATCATCGATACGTCCCAAAACTCGGAAGTCCCCATCATCGTCTCGTGTTGCCTTATCTCCTGTGTGATAAATATCTCCATCATCTCTAGAGAAATTAGAAGATAATCCAGGCCAATTCTTTTTCGTGATTACTAATTCGTCCTCTTTAATATCAGGGATAATTCCGAAAAATGGCTTTGCCGCAAAACACGGTTTTTGATCTAAATTGCACAAAGGAGCCAGCATAATGCCACCGGTTTCAGTCTGCCACCAAGTATCCATAATCGGACATTTCTTTTTCCCAATGTTATCGAAATACCATTGCCATGCAGCTTCATTCATAGGTTCTCCGACACATCCAAGGACTCTCAAAGTTGAAAAATCATAATTATCTAAGACTTCATCTCCAAGGGAGGCCAAACATCTGATTGCACTAGGCGCTGAATAGAGAATAGTTACTTTTTCCTGTTCTATGATTTCCCAATATCTTCCGCCTTTCGGATACATAGGAGTTCCCGAGAATATTACAAGTTTTAATCCGAAAAACAAGGGAGCATATGTTATATAGCTATGTCCCGTAATCCATCCGATATCTGAGGTACAGAAATATACATCATCTTCCTTTATATCAAATATATATTTAAAAGTCATTGCAGAATAAAGTTGATATCCGCCGCAAGTGTGAAAAACCCTTTTCGGTTCTTTCGTAGATCCAGATGTGTAAAGAGTAAACATCTCGTCGTCATAGTTCATCTCAATGGGTTTTATTGATCGCTCATCGATTGGGAAATCATCTGCATGATCGATAAGAAGAACATCGACATTCATGTCTTGTGTTGCAGTTAAAACATTCTTTAAAGAAGGAACAAATTTCCCTCCACGATTGCTTCCGGTTATGGTGATGACGACTTTTGAAGAAGATCTAAAAATTCTTTCGTTCAAAGCCGTTGATGAAAATCCTGAAAATACAACATTATGAACAGCTCCGATGCGACAGCATGCTAACATCGCTGCGATACTTTCAGGAACCATGGGCATACAAATTGTTACGCTGTCTCCTTTTCTAACACCTCTACGCAGAAGCTCTGAAGCTATTTTTTGAGTTATTTCTAACAGCTTTCCGTAAGATATTTCTCTTCTCTCGCAATATTCGTCACCATACCAAACAATTGCTGTTTTATTTGGATCTTTTTGGGCATGTCGATCTATACAATTATATGACGCATTATAGCAATTTTCTGAAAACAATTTATTTCGATGGTATTCCCAAAATTTCTCAGGCTCTGTAATAGAATTTTTATAAATCACCTTATAAATAGCGGGATCTTTCCACGCTAATTCATGATCAAAAAGCATCTTTATTCCTTCCACGATTTTATCTCGATGTTAATCTTAGTAAGAAAAAGCAAATAAATTATTAAGTTTCGAATAATATTATGAATCAAATTTGAAATATTTTATTCGGCGGATTTTTATAGTATAATTTCGCTGGATTTAGAGTCTTCGGAGTGTTTATGGATAAGTTTTTGCTGTTGCTATGCGGATGTGGTGCAGTGGTTATGGATCAGGTTCACGCGAATGATTGTGAGCAACCTGTAAAATATGACGGAATTGTCGCGATTGTGAACGGGAATATCTTAACATCTCAGGATTTGGATGATCAAGTGAGGATGGCGATGTTTGCTTCAGGATTGAAAGATACCAAGGAGATTCGTGCCGAGATTTTGAGAAATATGGTTACTGAAGAAATAAAGTGGGGATTGCTTAAGAAATTTTCTGATAGGGTGACTTTTATTACAGATAAAGATATTAATGAAACTTTTGAGAGAATGGCTAAACGTAATAATATGAATGCGACGAGTTTTTCAAAGTTATTGGCGAGTAAAGGAATTAACGAAAAGGCTTTCAAACATAGTATTCGGGTTAATTTATCTTGGATCGAGTATATCAAAGCAAAATACGGCAAGAATGTAAATATAACGGAAAGAGAGATAGTTGCTATTCTTGATGGTATTAAAGAAAACAAAAAGAAAGAATCTTTTCTTGTATCTCGTATGTTCTTTCCAGTTGTGGATTCACGAAGCACGGGTGCAGTAAGAACTCGAGTTGAAGCGATCAGTCGTATGTTAGCTCAAGGTGCGCAATTTGGAGAATTGTCTCGGAAGTTTTCCAAGAGTCCGGATGCCAAAAATGGCGGAGATTTAGGGTGGATATACGAAGGGCAATTGTCTCGTGAAGAGTATTCTTCTCTGAAAGAGATGAAAATAGGGGAAACTAGAACCGTACGGAATAGCAGAGGTTTTTATATCTTACAATTAAGAGATAAAAGAGCGGCAGGAAAGGATAGTATTACGCATTTACGGTTTGTTCAGGTTGGAGTTCCTCGTCCAGAATATACAGAAGGGCAGGATACCAAAGCTTTGCTTAATCAATTAAAAAATAATTATCCGAATGCGGAAGCTTTTATAAATCAAGCTCGGACAATAGGGTGTTTCGTTTCAGCGCCGGTATCAGGAGTTTTGGAAGCTATGAATCCTGAGGTAAGATCTGCTGTTGAACATTGTCCGGTCAATGGTTTGAGTGGTGTTATATCAAACAGTCAGGCATTTTTCGTATTTTGTATATTGGATAGAAAAGAGGAGAAGGTACCTGATCCGACGTTAGATGATATAAGGAATCAAAAAATTAATGAGAAGTTTGGTATATTCTCAGATAAAGAATTGTCCGAATTGAAGAAGAGAGCAGATATAAAATTAGATCCGAAATATGGAAAAACATCAGATTTTATTTCACAGCTCTGATCAATTAACTGCAAAAAAGATATTTGATACCTTTCAGAATAAAGCTACAAAAAAGTTTGGGCAGAATTTTCTTTTTGATGCGAATATAAATCGCAAAATAGTTGCTTCTGGGGGAGATCTTACAGATAAGGTTGTTATGGAGGTTGGTCCTGGTCCTGGGGGGATTACTTTGGAGATTCTGAAGCAGCCGATAAAAAAATTGTTCGTTGTTGAAGTTGATAGGCGCTGGGCGGAAGTTTGGCGGGAGCTCTCTGAGCTATTTAAAGGTAAGTTAGAAGTTATAGAAGAGGATGCTCTGAAATTTAATGAGGAAGAAATTTCTCCACAGATAATTATTTCAAACCTTCCATACAATATATCTACAGTGCTTCTTACAAAATGGTTAGAAAATTTCGAAAGATACGAAAAATTAGTTCTAATGTTCCAAAAGGAGGTTGCTGACAGACTGTACGCAAAGCCATGTACAAAATCTTATGGAAAGTTATCAGTGTTAACTCAGTGGAAGTCTAAAGTTGAAAAAGTATTTGATCTGGAGCCGGGATGTTTTACTCCTCCGCCGAAGGTTAAATCTACAATAGTTAAATTTTCTCCCAAAAAAACAACGGAAAATTATAAATTTTTTTCTTCCGTATTGAATGATGCTTTCTTACACAGACGTAAACTACTTACGAAGATTCTTCAGAAATATTCGGAAAATATCGAAAAGATTTTGCAAGATTTGGGATATTCTCGTTTAGTGCGAGCAGAGGAAGTATCAGTGGAAAATTTTCAAAAGCTTGTTCGAGCTTTAGCCGATAAATAATTAAGCTATTCTGCTTTAACTGCGTGTCATATCCTTATTAAGATTGCTATTGTAAATAAATTAAATATATAATGATCACCCTGGCGTTTGGATAGATCTTCAGGTTTAAGGATTACATGATGTAGTCAGACGCAGAAGAGAGTATACCTGTACGGCACGAGTGTGCATAAGGAGATAGCAATATGGGAGAACAAATATGAAGATCTCTATTAATAGCAAGTTTTGCTGTTTTAACTGCAAATACGTTTGGAATGGGTTTGGACTATCACGGAGAAAGTTCTGGAGGAAGGAATAATAGACCACAGCTTCAACCAATAATACCTGAACCCATTCCATATAATGAGTTAGCAAAGTTATATTGTCAGTTATTTCTAATGAATGAGGAAAGTAAGAAATTGATTGAAGGTCAGAACAATCAGATAGCGGTCTTAAATCAACGACATCGTGAAGATAAATCTTTGGTGCAAACATTACAAATAAAAAACGAAAATCAGAAATTTTTGATCAGACAAAATAATGATGAAATCAGTGATTGGAAAGATAAATGTGAAAAACAGAGACTTGCAACAAAAATGAATGCCGATAAAATCGAAGAACAAAAGAAAGAGATTAAGAAGGTTCGTGAAGAAAAAGAGGAGTTAGAACTTCGCTACAAGAAAAGAACAAGAAAATTGAAGAGTCAGAATCTTCGTTGCAAGAAAAAGATGGAAAAATCAAAGAATTAACAGAACAGAACGAAGAATTAAAACAGAAAATTGAACGAAGTCGAGAAAAAAAACGGAAATCACAAGAAGAAAATGCTGATAGAAAGAGAGCTAAAGTGAATACTGTAAAAAGATCTATCATTAAAGATAAGTTCAACCACATCAAACCAATTGGATCTAATAAAACATATGGTAGTGTATCATTATATCAGCAATCGCATTATGATGATTCGGAAGGAGAATTAACTCCGACAGTCTTTTTGGTTAAGGCTCATGGAAGACTTGAAAAGTTGGAAAGTATTCTAGAAATACGTTACGCAAATAATGTATCTCATAAGAAAATAGCTGATCCTAAGGTAATTCTTTATAGAAGTAACAAAGATGAATGCTATATTGTTCTAAAAATTGATGACAAAAATTATGGTATAGTTTACGGATTAAAAGAAAGTTTTTCTGAGATAGAAAAGAAATCTTTCTCAGTCTATGAAGTTTCAAAAGATATGAAAAGCTTTACCGACAACGTATTGCGACTAATCTACGTAGACAATTCTGGACTTTACATTGTACCAGCAAAGGAGAATCCTATCGAGCAGGTAAAAGAGAAATATAAGGAAAAAGGTCAGTTTGATTTCAGAGGATCAATCATAAAGGTTTCAGCAATAGATGGAAGCATAACCTGGAACGGTGAACCTGTGACTGATGACAATTTCTTCGATAATGGGGTTGAGCAAGGAGTTCAAACTGCACTTTCGACCAAACAACCTAATCGGAGAGGGATTTTAAGAAATTTCTACCCGCCTGAAGGAAAGTTCAAAGGAATGTACCAATCCATTGGATCATTTCGCAATACCAGCAACTGGATAAACTCATTTGTAAATATTTATCTTAAAAATAAAGCTGAAGGATTGGTTAACAATGGTAAATTTATGGCAAATTTAATGACATACCTTAATTGTGGATGCTGCAAATCAGAACTTTACAGCGCCTTGGCAGATCTATTAGGTATATCTTCACCTCGGAATCCTGGATCAATGGTTCGCAATAATAAGGAACAATTTCGAGATCCTGATTTTGTAAGAGATTTAAAACCGATATTTGAAAAGATAAAAAAAGACTGTAATCATGGCACAAAATTCGATGATTGGTCTCTGTTTACAATCGTTAAAAACCTTTGATAATTGAAAATTGTTAAAAAGAGAGGGGGTCAAACTTTCATCTTTTGATGGATTAAATTATTTTATCCGACACAATAGCAGGTTTTTAACGGGACTTTTATTAAACCTGAAAGTAATTCATAAAAACTCACGAACGGGGTAGGCTTTTTTTTTGCGGTGGAGAAGATAAAGCCTTGCCCAATATCGGCTCCTGCTTTAATGACTTGTTTTAGGCTCTCATTTGTTTCGATTCCTTCTGCAATTACTTTGCATCCCAGATCATGCGAAACTTGCACAGCAAACTTCATGATGGATCGAGCTTTTTTGTTTAACGGAGCCATTTGAACGAATTTTTGATCAATTTTTACAATGTCAACAGGAAATTCATGTAAAAAATTGAGAGAAGAATATTGAGTCCCAAAGTCATCCAACGCAATTTTTACTCCGTGATTACACAAGATATTCAAGTTATGTTTTGTTACATCGATAAATTTTGGATTGGTACTTTCGCTTACTTCCAATACAATTTTTTTTCTTGAAATTTTCATTTTATCCAAAGCAGAAAGAAAATCTTTTGCAAAATTAGGATCTATAGCATCGTTTGGAGTCATGTTAATGTATAGGTGCTTTTTGAATTTATAATTCTGAAAAATTGCTTGCACAATAGTAGTCGCACTCGGAAATTCTGCTAAAACTTCTTTTTGATACAGTGCCTCATATCCCATCACAAGGTTGTTTTTTAGAGAGACCAAGGGCTGCAAGCGAATCTTATTTATCATAATTGCTGTCTTTTCCTAATAAACTTTAAAATCTATCTTGTATTGCCATTGCAAAAGTGTATATAATGCTATTTTTATAATTTATCAAGTTCTTTCAAAAAATTTATTTAAATTTTTTGTTGTTAACACTATATACGATGGTCTACCATGACAGCATTGAGCTATATTTTCAGTAGATTCCATCTGTCGCAACAGAGAATTCATTTCTTCAACGGAGAGTTTTCTACCCGCTCTGAGGCTTCCGTGGCATGACATTGTTGATAAGATTAGATGGATTTTTTCATCTAACGAATAGATATCTCCCATATTTTCGAGTTCGTCAGCAATATCGTTTATCAATGGTTTCGCATCACAACTTCCTAAAATAGAAGGTAATGCGTTAACCATAATCACATCTGGAGACATTTTTTCGTAAACAATACCAAATTTTGCAATTAATTCTGAATTTTTCTCAAATAACTCGACTTTCGATTCAGATAAAGGACATATTTCCGGCAATAATAAGTCTTGAGAATCCAATTTCGTCGATTTTTTCAGTTTTTCTAAAGTAATTCTTTCTGCTACTGCATGTTGATCTACTAAAATCAGAGAGTCATTAGTTGCTGCAACTATGTATGTATTCGCGATTTGATAAAGAGCTGTTCCGAGATTAATTTTTGTTTCTGAATTTTCCATAAATTGTGCAGAAGTCTCCGGTATAACATCCTGTTTAGCTTCTTTTTCAGATTTCGCAAAATCCTCTTCAAATTTTGGATTTTTACATGATGATTTTTGAAAGACGTCATTAAATAATTTATTATCTTTTTGTGGAGAAAATAATCCGGAATTATACAATTTCTGTTTGTTTTCATAATTCTGAGAAAATCTAGAATGTATTTTTGAATTAGAAGTCCAGGTTAAAGATTGATGAACATCTTTCAAGGGTAATACGTTTAAGTCGCTCATCTCGGAAGACTGTTTATTTTTATGATCTACAGATTTTTGTGAATTATTCAAATGGAATACATTGTTAACAACCTCGGTAGAAGGTTTTGATGCTCCGAAGGTTGTAATAAATCTCTTCAACGAAGAAATCAAAAATCCTCGAACTGCTTCTACCTCTTTAAATCTTATCTCTATCTTTGCTGGATGAGCATTAACATCGACTTCATTGTGAGGTATATCCAAAAACAATATCGCAACAGGATATCTCCCTGAAGGAACAAGTCCTGAATAAGCAGATCTCAAAGCCAGTGCAAATATTTTATCTTTCACAAATCTGTTATTTACAAAGAAATACTGGTAATTTGATGAAGGTTTGTTGAAGGTTGGAACTCCAACGAATCCGTATAGTGAATAACTTCCTTTTTCGATTTTTACCTCGAAAAGATTTTCTGAGAAAGTTTCTCCGAAGATATCCTTAATTCTTTGCTTCAAATTATTTGTAGCGTTATATGAGAATTTTCTTATATCTTTATCATATAAAGTGAAGGAAACATTTCTGAATGCCAAAGCAATTCTATTTAGTGTTTGATTGCATGCTTCACTTTCCGTGTTATCGGATTTTAAAAATTTCAAACGAGCTGGAGTTGTATAGAACAAATCTCGCACAGTAACGGTTGTTCCTTTTGTTCTGGACTCAAGTTCTAATTTGAGATTATCTTTTCCTTCAGTGTTGAGTTTCCAAGCATCTCCTTCCTCATTATCTGATGAAGTGATCGAGACTCGCGCAATAGATACCATTGATGGCAGCGCTTCCCCACGGAACCCGAAAGTGTGTATATCGAACAAGTTTTCGTTAGATAATTTTGATGTAGCATGACTTAATATACAAAGTTTTAGGGAGTCTTTATCCATACCGCAACCATTATCGCTGACAGAGATAAGACTTTTTCCTGCGTCCTGAATTTTTACTTCGATTTCTGTTGCTCCAGCGTCTATAGCATTTTCAACTAACTCCTTTATGACGGATGCTGGACGCTCAATAACCTCCCCGGCGGCAATTTGATTTATCAGATTTTGAGACAACAGCTTTATCATATTTTTTTTCTCTGACTACTTTTGATACAATAACAAAATTTTGTTGAAAAGTCAGCTTAACTTTTTTACATTTCTAATTTAGACTTTATTGTGCGGTAACGTTGTATTGTGCAAAGTGGTTGAAGGGATAAATGAGGAATGCAAATGTTAAAAGATAAGATCGAGAAAATTTGGAATGAAGAAATTTCTGACTTATCAGCGGTGTATGAGGCCTTGGAACGATTGGATCAAGGAGAGTTGCGAATTGCTGAAAAGCACGGAAAAATTTGGAAGGTCAATGATTATCTGAAAAAAGCAATCCTTTTATATTTCAAGAATGCGGATTCTCAAGTTATGCAGGGAGGAATTTGTCCTTTCTTTGATAAAGTTCCTTTGAAAACGAGAGATTGGGTAAAAGATGATTTTGAAAGATCGGGATTCAGATCTGTCCCAGGAAGTTTGATTCGCTATACAGCTTATGTTGCGAAGTCAGTTGTTTTGATGCCGAGTTTCGTTAATGTAGGTGCTTATATTGATGAAGGAACAATGATAGATTCCAATGCGTTGGTCGGAAGTTGCGCTCAGATTGGAAAGAATTGTCATATTTCGGATGGGGTAACAATTGGTGGAGTACTTGAGCCTTTGCAAGCGAATCCTGTGATTATAGAAGATAATTGTTTCATCGGAGTTAAAAGCTCTGTTACCGAAGGAGTTATAGTGGAGGAGGGATCTGTTTTGGCGACCGGAACTATGTTAACGGCTTCTACAAAAATTATCGATCGGGAAACTGGAGAAATTTCTTATAGAAAGATTCCGGCGTATTCTGTGGTTGTTCCAGGAACCTATCCGTCGAAAAACGGGGTTTATTTAGCATGCGCGGTTATTGTGAAGAAAGTAACAGAGCAAACTCGTCGAAAAACTTCGATTAACGAATTACTTCGAGATTGAATGAAAGATTTAAAATGGATGTCGTGAAATTTTGTTCGGATTTGATTCGATGTAAGAGTGTTACTCCAACAGATAACGGAGCGATCGATTACATTTCAGAATTTTTGAAAAATTTGGGATTTGAATCAAAAATATTGGAATTTTCTGAAGGGAAAAGGACAGTTCGAAATTTATTTGCAAAGTTCAAAAGAGGAGAGGGAGCAAATCTCGGATTTTTAGGACATTCCGATGTCGTTCCTGCAGGAGACGGATGGGATTCCGATCCGTTTGAGCCTATTCAGTGTGACGGATTTTTGATAGGTCGAGGTGTTGCTGATATGAAAGGCGGAATTTCCGCTTTCTGTCGTGCGGTGTCTAGATTTGTTGAGAAAAAGTCTTTTAGCGGATCTATCAGAATTTTTATCACGGGAGATGAAGAGGTCGGAACATATCAAGGTATTCAATCAGTGTTGGAGTGGGCTAAAAAAATGAGGGAGATTCCAGACGATTGCTTGATAGGGGAGCCGTCATCAGATAACGAGGTAGGAGACAGAGTTTTTTTGGGACATCGGGGAAGTATCAATGTTAAAGCGAAATCTGTCGGTAAGCAGTTACATGTGGCATATTCCAGAAATAATACAAACTCTTTAGCTAAAATCTGCCAGTATATTACTACAATGAAAGATTATGAATGGAAGCACGAAGATAAGAGATTTCCGAAAACGAATTTGGAACCAACATTGTTATTCACTGGAAATTATGCGGAAAATGTTATTCCGAAGGAAAGTTCTGTAAATATAAATATTCGGTTTGGTGCGGATTATAATTCTGATCAGCTCAAGCAAATTTTATCTGAGAAAGCAGCTCAGTTTGGAATAGATTTGAGTTTCCGAGTTAGTGGCGAAGCTTACTGTTGCGATAACGAAAGATTAAAAAATTTGCTGTCTTCTGCAATCAAAAATATTACGGGATTAGTACCTCGTTTTTCAACGGAAGGTGGAACTTCAGATGGACGTTACATGATCAAGTATTGCAATGTTATCGAGTTTGGGATACAGGATAAAACGATTCATCAGAGTAATGAAAAAATAAAAATAGATGATTTGAGAAAATTGGAAGATATATATTTCGAATTTTTGAATTTGTATTTTCATGCGTAGTTTGATTATAGAAGATGCTCACGAGCTAACAGAAATCAGAAAATCATGCTTTAAGGATTTTTGGTCGGAAGAAGAGTTCCGTTCGATGTTATCGGAAAAAAGCTTCTTTGGATTCAGAGAAGATTATGGATTTATCTTATGCTGTAAGGCTTTGGATGATGTAGATATAGTAACCTTTTGTGTTGATCCGAAATATCGAAGAATGGGAATAGGGAAACGACTTCTTTCGGAAGTCATAAAATTCGCTGTTAAAAATAGATGTAAGATTTTTTTAGAAGTTGCGGAGAAAAATTATCCAGCTCGAAATCTTTATAACTCTCTTGGGTTTAAAGAAATTTCTATCAGAAAGGATTATTACAAGTTCAAAAATGAAACGCAAAATGCTGTAGTTATGAAGTACTCGTCCATCTAATTATGAACCTGGGTTTTTAACGTACCAGTATGAAGTAGAGAAGCCGTCCCTATTACTAATGTTTCACATTGGGTGGAATTCATCAGATAAATGAAGAAATTATGGAATTAACTACCATTTAGTTCGTTTACTTTTTGTTAACTTTGTAATGCTAAAACTTAATAAAATATGAATATTAAGGTTTATTATGCAGGCGAGTTTATTTAAGAGAAATGCGGTGTTGGTGGAACAAAATCCGATGCATTGTAGGCTATATAGCGATTTTTTAGAAGCTAATGGATTTGATGTATATATCGCAAAATCAGTAATGGATGCGCTTATGAAGATTCGAGAAAAAAGTCAGGATCTTGCCCTTATAAATACAGAAATAGTCGAGGAAAAATTCATACAAAAGTTTATACAGAACATAAAAGAGGAGGAAATTTCTAAAAATCTACCGATTATTGGAATTTCCATTTATCCGAAAGATAAGAAAAAAAATATAGCGGAAATTGTCGATAGTTTCTTAACAAAGCCATTTTCCCTTGATAAACTGAGCGAGTCGATTGATAGTTGTATAGAAAGAATAGATGATACTAACGGTTTTAATTATCAATGATTCGGGTTTGGATCTATGTTGTATAAAGAAATATTTCAGGGAGAATTTTTGCAAAATAATTGAATCTAAATCGGTAGAAGATGCGCTTAGAGTTGTAGGTAGGAGCCATTTGGATTTGGCGTTATTAGTGCTATCAAACAATAGCCAGGTTTATATGGATTTTTTATCAGTTTTGCGTATGACTCTTGGGGTGACACCTTTATTTGGAATCGCTGATATGTGTTCACCCGATGATTTTTCACTATTCGCTGATAGAGGTGTGGATGATATAGTGTTTTCCAATATTTCTAGAGGTGATTTATTCAGAAAAATAAACGCCATGTCCAGGGCAAAAGAAAAAATGTATAGCTCTTTTTTGATAAAAGACGTGTTGGGAAGACAGAAATGTAAACGGATTACGGTATTTTCGGAAAATCATTTTGATATTTTTGATAAGATCTTTTTAGATGAGGATACTGTTGTTAATTTTGTAAGAAGGCTTTCGGAT
>Ga0310690_10005371_pt1 | contig 17434 bp, 12 predicted proteins | sample AusTroGonzalo_MG_2_FD_207661 | JGI IMG/M metagenome (GOLD analysis project Ga0310690, IMG submission 207661) | Bovine rumen microbial communities from tropical cattle in Woodstock, Queensland, Australia - Gonzalo_04 (v2) (version 2) | ecosystem: Host-associated > Mammals > Digestive system >...
GCTGAACTCATTTTTGTTGCTTCGGATAGTGTCGCGTTGCGCAAAAACAGGCATTGACAAGGCAACAAGTAAACAGAGAAGAATCAATTTGGTTTTCATAAAACTTTGAATTTTAAAGGTTTATTTCCCAAAATAAAAATTATAGGCATAATGCAGAAATATAGCAGGCTTCAGGTGGCTGTTGGTGAAGGTTAAGCAATCTCCGGGAAGAATGTCCGGCCATTCGGTACTATACGCTTTCATGTCGACGAGTTGCCCGCCAATGCCAATATCGGAGTGGCCGATGGAATAGCCAAGGATGAGTTGAGAGTAGAACCCTTCCACTGAATACCAATTAGGGTCTCCGTTTTCAGGCTTGGCGTATTTCAAGGGAAAGGCATATCCAGCACGCAGTTCAGCATAAGGTCTTGACTTTCCTATGCCAAAGCTGTATTTGGCATCGGCAAAGATTGGAAGGTATTGAAACGCGTGGTGTGCGCAATAATTGGCCCCTATGCCGATTCCCAAACGGTCTCCCACTTGATAGCGCAGAACAGGACCTACAGCACCTTCAAGGTCAATTGAATTAAAAGTACCTTGATAGGGATAACAGAACAAAATGCCAGCATTGGCTTCGGTTTGAAGCACAAATTGCCCCTTTTCTTGGGCGTTGAGGTTGGCCATGATGAATACCAACCCGAAGATTAAAATGAACTTTTTCATAAGGCTTTGAATTTTAAATGTTTGAATTTTAAATATTGAATCAATTAATGAGGTTTCACCGCCACAATCTTGAAATTATTGAACCATCCCTCAGCCTTGTCGGTGCCGTCGCTGATGACCAGATGATAGCGACCCAAGGGAAGGTCGCCCATGTAGTAGCGAACCGAAGCGTTGGGATATGTCGGTGTCTCTTCTTGGAACAAAATGGATTCTTGCGCGTTGCTGACGGTCACGGTGCAATAGCCCATGTAGTCGTGGAAATACACATAGACGGTTTTGCCGAGATAGCCTGCCTCAATATTCGGATGCCGCATGTCGCCGTTGCTCAGCGAGCCTTTGATGTCGATTTTGTCCTTGTCGCCAATGAGCGAATTCCAAGTGTTCTCTTTCTTGCATGAAATGGCAGTGAGGGCAATAATCAGTGTAAAAGAGAATGCTAAAACCTTGTTTTTCATAAGATTAAATTTACGGTATTCTTGTCAGCGAGAAATCGCCTTTTTGGAAATACAATAGGCCAAATTCTTCATTGTAGTACCAGTCGTATATCAACTCGCCGGTGAATTGGCTATAAAGGATTTCGTGATGGACTCCCTCATAATTGATACCATTGACAGTGCAGGGGCCGTTGGTTAACAGGCTCATGTCCATGTCAAGTGCATTCATGCCGGAACCGAAACAAAAAGAGAATTCCTTTTCGGGCCGTACCGTGAAGCAAAGGCGGTTTGCGAATGATTGCTCATGGGTGAGGTTCACGGTTCGGGCATAGCACTCGATGGAGTGATGGGCTGGGTGCATTACGTCTCCGCCGTTCAGTGCGTTGATGTATTGTTCGCCGTTGTAAGGATAGGTCTCATCGCGAGTGACTTGGTAGGTTATCGTGTCGCCGTTTTGGTCGAGGAATTTCACGGTTTGACCCATTTTGTAAGGAATGGCCGCCGCATCCTCGTTGGAAAGGAGCATATAAATGTCGGCGTGTTTGACGCACGCGCTCATCATCAGGAGCGTCGCGCAAAAAAGGATGATCTTTTTCATTTTGCTTTGTTATTGAATTTATACCTGATACCTATGCTATAATTGCCTTCCATGCCGATGCCACATTGCAAGAACCCTGCGATGCGCTCGTTGCCGATCTCGATGCCGGCGGCGGCTTGCCACGCAAAACAGCAATGCTGGTCGGGGATTTCCACTCCAAAAAGCTCTGGCTGGTATTCCGTTAGTTTGTAGCCCCAAAAGCAGATGCCAGCATCGAACTTGGTGTAAAGCATGAAATGCTTTTTGTTGATACAATTGAGCTTCACATGGCCCATGACGCTGTGGCACGATTCGTTGAGATCGGACACCAAGGGATTGGAGTTGTAGTGGTGATAAGTGTAAGTGATTTCTCTTGGGTCGAAGCAATAGGTGCCGCCCAAGCCGACGTGTTGGTTGAGATAATAGGTGTAGGCACCGTAGATGGCCCCGACATTGTCGAATTGATATCTGACATAGCCATGGGATTCCATATCAAACGAACCGCTGCTTACGGGTTGAAATCCGTAACCCACACTGACTTCATGTTTGCAGAAGTCTTGCGTCTCCTGTTGTGTTTTTTCTTGTGCCAAGGTTGGCAGACATAAAGCCAAAACCAAGGCGATTATTAAACTTTTCTTCATAAACTATTGAATTTTAAATTTTTAAATCTTTATTTATTTCTTGAGTGTTTCGACGGATTTGAAATCCGACTGAACAAAATCCGTTTCGATGGGAACGGAGGAACGGTTGGGTGTTTCCGCATTGTCGAAATGGAACCACGCCGAGGCTTCCTCGGTTCCATTGGTGATGTAGAGCTGATAGTCGCCAGTAGGTTCGTTTTCCATGAAAATGCGCAACATGGAAGGACATTGTTTCTGCACATTTCTGGCAAACAACACGTCGTGGTTTTCGGCAGAAAGGGTTATCAGGCAAGGTTCGACGGTCTCGTTGAAATAAACATAGACGATTTTGCCTACCAATTCTGCATAGATAATGTCATACTTCATGTCGGGTTTCATCAGCGAGCCTTTCAGGTCGATTTTGTCTTTGTCGCTGCCCGAGACATAGTCCATGACGGGTTTAGGCTTTTCACACGAAACGAGCATCATGATGATGACTGCGAGGATAGTTAAGGTTAAAGATTTGTATTTCATGGTTTTATTCATTTTCTTTCATTTTATTGTTGAGGCTTGCCCTGATTTTATCGACATTATAGACACTGCAACCGAGCACATCGGCGTATTCCTGCCGCGAGAGCTTGAAATTGGAAAGCAGGCAGTAGCGGAATTCCAATTCGGTGAGGTCGGGATAGCGCTCCCTGATTGAGGCAATGAAGCCTGGATGCACGCCCTCAAAGGCTGCTTCGAAACTCGCCCAATGGTCTTCTCCTTCGAAAAGAGACTTTTCCAAGTCTTTGAAAGCCATGGCATTGCTTCGGTCATGCGAAAGCACCTCAAAGCAGCGGATGATGTGACATTTTTGCAGGTATTCGTCCTTCAGTTTGCCGTCGGTTTGCTTTTGTAGCTCTTCCAATTGTTCCTTCATCTCGCTGCGTTCTTGTTGCTGTTCCGCGTTACGCTTCTTCAATTCCAAAAGGTTCGCGCTGATTTCTGCCTCGATGCGTTTCTTTTTCAAGGCATTGAGAATCAACAGCGTGACAGCTATTAATGCGGCAATCAAAATGACGGTCAGCAAGATGATGACCCTTTGCCGCGAAAGCATTTGGCGGTTGTGTTGATTGGCCTGTGCCTCAAAGTCGTATTTTTTCTGGATTTCGAGGACGGAACTTTGGCTTTGGTCGGAGAGCAAGTCAAGAGCCACTTGTTCGTGCTGTTTTTCAAACTGATAGGCAGCTTCGTAATCGCCCACGCTCAATGCATCCTTGATGAGGAAACCATACACGGCGGCCATGGTTTCGGGTCTGCATTCCACTTTCTCTATTGCATTGAGCATCTGCGTTTTATAATAATTCAATGAATCGCATTCGTTCAAAGCCAAATATACCTTCGCCAAGTTGAGTAGTGCGATAGGACGGCGTTTTTCGTCCACCAAAGGCAAGGTTTTCCTCAAACATTCCTTGGCCTCATCAAATTCGTCAAGCAGTTGATAGGCAACAGAATAGTTGTTCCAAACCGAGGCTTCGGTCACTTTGTCGTTGGAAGTTTGGGCGAGGTTTAAGGCTTGTTCGAGATAGACAAATGCGCTGTCGTAGTCATCGTTCACGATGTGCATCATGGCCACGGCATTGAGGCATTTGGCTTTGCGCGAAAGGCTGTCGCCCCACAGTTCGGCAGCGGCTTTGTAGTTGATGATGGCCTCGGCCTCGTTGCCGCTGTTGTTGAGCAGGTCACCTATATAATATTGCGCGAAGGCCGCACTGACCGAGTCGCCGACCAACCGACCATAATAATCGGCTTCCTTGTAACAATTCATAGCCGCCTCATACTCCTTTTTGGCTTGGCGCACGCAACCACTGTAAAGCGCGGCGGGGGCGGCATTTTCGTAGTCTTTTTGTTTCACGAAATAGGCGTAAGCCTCAAAAATTTGGTCATCGTTGCTGATGTCCTCATAAGATTTGTACTTGGTGCGCACTTCGTCCACAATCGCAGCCATGCGTTCTGTCTTGTTCTTGCTGCCGCACGAAGGTGACAACAACAGGATGAAAAGTAAGCCCAGCGTTGATGTTATTTGTAAGGTTTTGTTCAATGACATTTTGGAATGATTTTTGTGACTGCAAATGTATTACAAAATTGGGTCGAAAAAAGCAACTGGAACGTGTATTACAAACTATTTTGGAAATTTAGAATTGATAATCAGTGGATTAAGGAAATGAATTACAAACTTTTCTGACACAAAAAAAGCATTTTACCCTTTCGGGATAATGAAATTTGATGTATTTTTGCACATGAAAACTACAATAAAAACAAAATCAAAATGAACAAGAAACTGTATCGTTCCATGACGGACAAGAAGCTCTGCGGCATTTGCGGAGGCCTCGGCGAGTACTTTGAAATCGATTCCACCATCGTCCGCTTGTTGTGGGTGATTTTCACCTTCTGTGGCGGAGCCGGACTGCTGGCTTACATTATTTGCGCACTCATCGTGCCGAAGCAGAACCAACTGCCCATGCCGTAAAGACCAGCTTACATTAACGCAAATAGAAATCTCTAACCGATCGGTTAGAGATTTTTTATCTATTGATAACCAGTTTCTTGCAGGTATCGTTCACCTTCACGAAATACATTCCGTTGGGCAGTGATGACACATTCATGCAACTTGCGTCGTTGGTTTGCAGCACTAATTTGCCGCAAAGGTCATAGATGCTGACTTCACCTTTTGCATCCACAGAAATATAGTTCGAAGCGGGATTAGGATGGATTGTCCATTCCGTTGAGGGTTGTTCGTTTATGTCCGTAACATCCAGAGTGCCAGTGAAGAAGCGGATGATTTCTTCGTTGTAGTCGATGTCGTAGCTGCCACCTGTGTACCAGCGGTGCAAGCCGTTGTTTACTTTGATGAAACTGACGCGTGATGCATTGTCGCCGTTGAGGTAAGAGTACATCTCAAAGGTCAAGCCATCGTTTTGAGTGTCAGGATATTCTTCAAGAATGGCTTCATCGCATTGGTTGAAATTGCGCCAATAGTCCACGGTTTGCTCAACGGGCAGACCGATGCGATATGAACCGTAGTTCATATAAGAAGCAATGGCCCCATCATAGGAAATGTTCTCGTCGTTGGTGCCAAAGAATTGCAAAATGTTGACATTAGACACGGGCGTAAGCGTTTCCATGTCGTTGCCCACCAAGCCGCTTACTGCCGCAATGCTGTTGATGCGGTCGCCATGCTCAATGGCCATTCGGTGGCACATAAAGCCGCCCAACGAGAAACCCGCGAAGAAGACACTATCTGCGCAAATGGTATGTTCCTCATTGACAGCATCCAAAGTGGCAAGGATGAAGCCTGCGTCATCGATTCCATCACTGACAATGATATCGTAGTTGAATGGCATACCATAAATAGTAACTGAGAAATGAATAGTGACGCCAGCATTCCAAGCATTGCCAAAATCCTGACTGCCAACCATGGGAATCTCGACATTGAAATCCAAGGCTTGCGGTGCCACGACAATCCAACCTTTTTGGTCGGCAACAGACTGTATTCCAGTAGAAAGGAAGAAACTCAAAGCTTCATCGCCCAAGCCGTGCAGCATAAAGAGAATTGGTGATTCGGCAGAGGCAGTTTCAGGCACATATTGGACATATTGCCGTTCCTGGCCACCCCAAGTGAGGGTTTTTGTTTCTTGAGCCTTGAGGGTAAAAGCCACGAAGGCTAAAACGATGAAAATCAATGTCTTTTTCATATCGTAATATGATTTGTTGGTGCAAAGTTAGTAAATAATACAACAGCTGCGACAATTATATGGCGTTAAGTATCATTTCGGGCGATAATTCCATCTTTGAGAAAGCGAATAGTTTCTTTCCTAGGTCTTTCAGCGAGGCACCAAGGTGATATAGTATGTCATCAATGATGAGAAATCTATCATGGATACCTGTTTTTTCCTCGATTTCTATGACAGGGTATTGGCTGTTGTGTCGAGCGAGGTCCAAACGTAGTTGATTGCTGATGTTTTGCGTAATGACCTTTGCCGATACTGATGCTTCGCGTTTGGCTAACATAAGTAAGGCAGATTCATCCAAATAATTGTCAATGAGAATAATGCGTGTATTGGCCGACTTAATCAAATCTGTGGCAAACACATACGCATCAAAAATCTGGCCATTGAAAAAAATGCCTTCAATAGGAGGTAACGATGTACGAACGAAGAAATCTATCTTTTCTTCTGTTCTGCTTACTCGTTGTTCAAGTTTTTCAATTCTTTCACTGACTGCATATCCTCGTAAGAGATACTCTTTCAATACTTTGTTTGCCCACTGGCGGAACTCAATACCTCTTTGTGATTTCACACGATAACCAACTGAAAGAATCATGTCTAGACTATAATATTCGATATTTCTGGTAACTATCCGACCTCCTTCTATTTGAACTGTCGCAAAATTTGCGACAGTTGAAAAATCTCGCAATTCTTCAGCAAGAGCATTTTTTATGTGTTTGCCGATGGTTTTAATGTCTCGATCAAACAATAGTGCCATTTGCTGACGATTTAACCAAACGTTCTCTGCTTCAATTCTAACTTCCAACTTAACACTATTGTCGGGTTGGTAGAGAATGATTTCACCTTTTTCCATGAATTAATCCTCTTCATTGTTTTGGTTTTCAAAAAAGCCTTCTCGTTGAAGCTCGATAAGCACCGCTTTGATTTCACCATACTGATAGTTCTCGCCAAGCACTTCCCGCGCAATGTTGATTTGTGGGTCAAAAGTGGATTCAAAATACTCCAAAATCTCGTTATATTTCTCTTTCTCAACAATTTGCGATGCTTCGAGTGAGCCTTCTTCCACGAAATGGACCAAATGGCTATAGATTGTACTAACGGCAAGGTTCCTTTCCTTGGCAATGGCTTCAACCGACATGCCACTATCGAACATTTCTTTTGTGATGCGGTAGGTTTCGCCTTTGAGTTTCTTTTCTTTTTTCTCGGGTTCCTCGGGCATTTCACCAAGGTCGATAGTCTCTGGGTCGTTTCCAAGGAATCGTAGAACAATATCGAGGATCTCCGCACCGTAAGCTTTCACGCGCTTGGGACCCATGCCCTCGATTTCTTTCAAGGCTTGCAAAGTGACGGGCTTCTTTTGAGCAATGATTTTCAGTGGTTTATTGGGGATGATGGCGTAAAGTTCGGTGCCGAGTTCATCAGCTTTGCGGGAACGCCATGCACGAAGCCTAGCATACAACGGGCTTTTGTCCATCGTGTCGTCCTTGATTTCGACCTTCTTTTTACTATTCTTTTCCGTCTCAATGACTTTGATGGACTTGGTCTTTTGATAGGCCATCACGCTGAAACCGTCCTTGCAAGCTTCGAGGCAGCAGCCTTTCAGGTAAATGTCCTCTTTCAATTGCTTCAACGCTTCGGTAAGATGTTCATTTACAAGCTTATTATCAGTCTTGAAAGGTAGGTCAAAAAGTCCAGCGGCAATGGCTTTCAAATGTTCATCGAAATAGGCTACTCCTTTTTTCAAGCGCTCTTGTAAGGGCTGGTTTTGTTCGCATGTAGGCATTTCGGCATGAAGTTTCCGAATTTGGCTTTCAAACTTGGTGCCGACATTGCAAAGCTCCTCATAAATTCGATTTCGCCGTTGCGAGAGGTCTTGAATCATCGTGGCTTCGAACAAGGTATCGTTGGCATAAATCACCTTCATCAGCTTGCCGAAATCTTTGTAAATACCCTCAAAATCGATAAGCTCAAGCATGGTTTCCAACTCATATTCGTGGCGCAGTGCATCGACTTTTTCTTGTGTGGGTTCCTTTTCTGGAAGCATATCAACAAACTGATTCACAGAGAAATCATTGACTAAAGCATTGGATGTGATGCGGGTTTTGAGCACAAGCCCTTCCAATGAGGTGCAACGGCTCAAGGCGACATATACTTGTCCATGGGCGAAGGCTTGTCCCGCATCGACGATGACTTTGTCAAAGGTGAGACCTTGGCTCTTGTGGATGGTGACCGCCCAAGCCAAACGCAACGGAATCTGGGTGAAGCTGCCGATTTCTTTTTCTTCAATCTCTTGATTTTCAGCGTTGATGGTATATTCCATGTTTTGCCATTTCAGCTTTGGAACGGTAATTTGTTCACCCTCGCTTTCCACGGTGACGGTACCTTCTTTCTCGTCATAATCGACCAACCGCCCGATTTTTCCGTTGTAGAAAGCTTTTTCGGGACTTGGGTCGTTCTTCACGAACATCACTTGCGCCCCGATTTTCAATTCCAGTTTTTCCTTGGTTGGGTAAGTATGTTCGGGGAATGTACCTTGGATCTCAGCCTTGAAAATCAGCGGTTTCTCTTCGATGGCCGCCAGTTTCGACTCATTGATTTGGTCAGCTTGATAGTTGTGGGTCGTCAAGGTGATGTAACCTTCACCGTTTTTCGGAACAAAACTCGGCTGGAAACGACTGTTGAGCAGACGCACGCATTCCGTATCCATTTGGTTGTCACGCACTTTATTTAGTAAGGTGATGAAATCCGCATCGTGCTGGCGGTAAATGTGTTCCAATTCCACGCAAACATATGACGCTTTCTTCAGCACTTGGCTCCCAAAGAAATAGGGCGTGTCATAGTAAGGCGACAGGATTTCCCATTCCTCGGCCTTGGCCACGGGCGCGAGCTGGTGAACATCACCTATCATAAGCAGTTGCAGTCCGCCGAAAGGTTTTTGCGAGCGGCGCACACGGCGCAGCACGGCATCGATGGCATCCAAAACATCGGCGCGCACCATGCTGATTTCGTCGATGATAAGCAGGTCGAGGCTGCGCATAAGGTTGATTTTCTTCTTGTTGAGCTTTTGGTATTGTGAGGCCAGCGACTTTGCTTGAAAAGCATTCCCAAGTGCGTTTTCGGGGATTTGCGGTCCGAATGGCAGCTGGAAAAACGAATGGATGGTCTGTCCGCCAGCGTTGAGGGCGGCAACGCCTGTAGGCGCTACCACCGCCATGCGCTTATAGGTTTTCAGCGGCAAGTTCTTCAGGAAGGTGGTCTTTCCCGTGCCAGCCCTTCCCGTGAGAAAGATATGCGAGTCGGTATAGAGCACCAGCTCTTCAACGAAGTCAAGTTTCTTATTCACAAAGGTTTGCTGCGCCATGTTTTGGATTGTGTTCATTGGGCTAAAATAGGGATTATTTTTCATTTTTGTGGTGAGGTTTGGATTTTTGTTGTAATTTTGCTGCCAGTTGGTCGCGGCAACGGATTGAAAAACCAGTGGACTATCAAGACGTAAGGGGCGGGCTTCGGCATGTTCCCCCCGTGATAACACGGATTAGCCCCTCTCATCGGAGGGGCTTTCTGTTTCCCGTTTGCGAAATGACTTGAAAGCTAAACTCTTGTTTTTTCCGTTTCGGATTTCCTCAACATACACGTATTGACAGCCTATCTTTTTTCTATACAATATCACACTTTTTTCACGCGAAGCCGTTTTAGAAGGAGAGAAGGACACTTCGTCCCTATTCCTAATGATATATGGTATCAGCAAATAATCTTCCAACGACAATGGCGTTCGGTCGTTGCTGCTGTCCCCGTGTCGTTTCTCCGAATGTTGGATTCCCGATGTTTCAATAACATGCTTGTATCCTTTCAAGTCAATGTTGTGCTGTGCGGCAAGTTCAATGAGTTCATCGTCAATGGTTTCATCGATAATACAAAACTTGTAATCACAGCTGGTACCGATAAGCTCCACCAATTCAGAAAACGGAATTTTGGTCGGATGATCTTTGTCAAATGGTTTCTTGTCTGCCATAGTGTGTTCGTTTTTCTCGCCGCAAAGAAAAACCATCCGTTAAGACTTACCCGATGATTAAACGTTTGTTATCGACTGTAATCGTTTGTTGTCGTTTGTTGTCGGATAATAAATTGCAAATCAATTATTTTACAAATTTTTCTCAAAATCCGATTATTTTCCTACTTTTGTGCCGTCATAAGGCAACAAACACAAAAATTCACCAATATGAAAAAAGTATTTTCAGCAATCGTGGCGTTGGTACTCGTTTTTTCCTTCGGAAAAGCCAATGCCTGCACCAATTTCCTCATCACCAAAGGTGCCTCAACTGATGGCTCCTGCATGATTTCTTACGCCGCCGACAGCCATGTGCTTTACGGCGAACTCTACCATTACCCTGCTACCGACTGGCCCGCTGGCGCAATGCGCGATGTATATGACTGGGACGGCGGCATGTATCGCGGCCAGATTCCTGAAGTGGCTCACACCTACAACGTGGTTGGCAACATGAACGAATGGCAATTGGCCATCGGCGAGACAACCTACGGCGGCCTCGAATGCCTCTGGGAAGGCCAAGGCATCATCGACTACGGCAGCCTGATTTACATTACCTTGCAGCGCGCCAAGACCGCTCGCGAAGCCATCAAGTGTATGGGCGAACTGGTGGCCAACTATGGCTATGTGAGCGAGGGCGAGTCGTTCTCCATCAGCGACACTGAAGAATGCTGGATTCTCGAAATGATTGGCAAAGGCAAGCAAAACAAGGGTGCCGTTTGGGTGGCTCGCCGCATCCCTGACGGCTATGTGAGCGGTCACGCCAACCAGGCCCGCATCACCACTTTCCCGCTGGCCAAGAAAAACAAGACCAGCGTCACCTTCAAGAACATTGACAAACTCTTGAAAGACCCGAAGATTGACTGCGTCTATGCCGACGATGTCATCAGCTTTGCCAAGGACAACAAGCTTTATGCTGGTCCCGATGAGCAGTTCTCGTTCTCCGATGTTTACAACCCCGTTGATTTCAGCGGTGCCCGTTTCTGCGACCTGCGCGTGTGGGCCATGTTCAACAAGGTGACCGACAACATGAAAGAGTATTGGGGCTATGCCACGGGTCGCGACATTCAGCGCAAGCAGCCTTATACCGCTGGCATGTGCCAAACGCCCGACAATTTCCCCACCAACCGCATGCCTTTGTGGGTGTTGCCCAACAAGAAAATCAGCGTCCTTGACATGATGGACTTCATGCGCGACCACCTTGAAGGCACCGAACTTGACATGTCGCAAGACGTGGGTGCTGGTCCCTTCCACTGCCCTTATCGTTGGCGTCCGATGGAGTTTGAAGTGAAAGGCGAGACATACGTGCATGAACGCACCACCGCCACCCAACAGACGGGTTTCAGCTTCGTGGCTCAAAGTCGTGGTTATCAGGAATGGCCCATCGGCGGCATCATTTGGTTTGGCGTGGACGATACCGACAACACCATCTATTGCCCGATGTACACCTGCATGACCAAGATTCCCGAGTGCTTCCGCGAAGGCAACGGCTCGATGACAGAATGGTCGGAGACTTCCGCTTTCTGGACTTTCAACAAGATGAGCAACTGGGCTTACACCAAGTACGACTACATCCATCCCGAAATCCGCCAACGCCAACGTGAAATGGAAACCAATTGGGTGGAGAAGGCCGTGCCCGAACTCGACAAGCGCGTGGCCACTATCAAGGGTAGAGAAGCCCAAGTGCGCGAACTGACACAGTTCTCCTGCGACCAAGCCCAAAAGATGACCCAATCATGGAAAAAGTTCTACCACGAGCTGTTCATGAAGTATGTGGACGGCAATTTGAACACGCCTGGCGAGCCTGTGAAGGGACAAAAATATGTGCCGATTAACAGCAAGCACCCCAAGTACAGCGATGAGTACTACCAGATTCTCATTGAGAAAACGGGTGACAAGTACAAGGCTTATTAAGCCTGTGCTTAAGGCATAGAAAAAGCGGGTTCAGAGAATTTTCTGGACCCGCTTTTCATTTGCAACTTTATTCTCCAACCTTCACCCGCATTCCATTGGAATACGCGCTGAATTCTGGCGCATACTGGCATTGAATCAAGGCGTAGCCGTTGTTTAGGTAGCCTTCCTTGGTCACGAACAGGCTGTACTCCAACTGGTGTGTACCCTTGGAAAGCTTCTCGATGAAGAACTCCATGTCGGTGTCGGTGTTGGTTTGGTAGTAGCACATGCTGTCGTCGTACTCGTAATGCGAGATTTGCTCAATCGGCTCAAAGCCGGCGGCGCGGAGATCCTTGACAAAGACATAACTCATGTCTTGCTGGCTCGTGAAGGTAATCTTCACGGTGAGTTTGTCGCCAATCTTCAAGGCTTGTTTCTCAACGGGAACAAGTAATTTGCCTTTATCTGTCACCGTTTCCACAAACAACTCGCGTTTGATGGTGAAGCCTGACCCATCGCTCTTGACCTCGTCGATCGGGACGAAATACTGGCGGAACAGACCGCCCCAAACCAAATGGTTGGTCGGGTTGTTGACGGTGAGCTGTTGCATCTCTTGTGTCACTTCGTTGGCGTTCCAACGACGTTGAATGAAGCCCGTGCCAGCCACGCCACCTTCTGTATTAATCGGTGTGTTTCCAAAGCGCAATGTGACTTCCTTGCCCTCGTCGAACCAGTCGTTGCCGCGCATCAGCAAGGCATAGATGGCATCGGCGGTGGAAGCGGAATTTTCCCAACTGTTAGTCTGCTTTTGGGTGAGCAGCCACACGCGCAGTTGGTCAATCATTTCATTGTCTTGGTCAATCTCGGCGAAGGCCGCCATGATGTTGGCATGGGTGGCAATGTGCGACTCGAAGCTGAAGTATTTCTTCGGCCAGTACATGCCGATTTGCTCGTTTTTCTGCGCACATTCCTTGAAGCTCTGAATCATCAATTTGGCGGTCTTTTCGTTGCCGTTGCGGTAAAGCACTAAGGCACCCTTCGAGCGTTGGTTGAAGTTGAACGAGGTCCACTCCTTGTCGAGGCTGCCAAGGTAATATTTCTTTGCTGTGGCGAAGTCCTTGTCGGAATTCTGCTCCTTGAAGAAGCTCAAAGCGTAAAGTTCGGCCAAAGTGGAAGAACCGATGGGCCAGTCCTTGCCTTTGCTATATTTCTTCATGTAGCGATAAGTCTCTGCCACATCGTATTCGAGATAGCGCACGGCCTTGTCACAGATGCTTTGTGCTGTGTTTTGGTCGGACTTGCTCAACGAACTCCACGCGCCCATTTGCTGCAACTTGCCCATGCCGCTGAGGATGTAGGTGGTGATGTAGGCACTCTCGGGCATGCCGTCCATCCAAGGCCAGCCGCCGTTGTGTTTCTGCTTTTGCTGAATCAGTTGCAGAGCGCGGGTTTGTTGGCCTCGGAGCGTGTTCACCTCAAACAAGGTGGCGATGCGGCTGCGCTGCTCGGTTTCGCTCTTGGCTTCCAACACCCATGGCGTTTCTTGCAGCATGATGGCCTTCAAGTCTTGGTCTTTGTCAAGTTGTGAAAGCAGGGCATCGGGTGTCTCTATTTGCCATTTCTTGATGTAATTCAAGAGGTTGGGGATGTTGTCGGCAATGTAGGACGAGAGCGTGTTAGCATAGAACACATAGAAAGCCGTTTCTGCACGGTCGGTGCTGATGTTGGCCAAATAAGGCAGAGCTTGAACCGCATACCACACGGGGTTGGTGCTGAAGTTGAGCGTTAAGCTGTAATCACGCTCGTGGCTGTCGGGGTTGGCATAGAGTGCGGAGATGATAGTTTCTTCGGTCTCGGCCTTCACGGTGATAGGCAGGGTCTGCGTCATGAAAATTTCACTGCTCAACACGGGCAAGAGGTGTTGCTCGGCATCGCTAAACTCACCCGCATAGGCCGTGAAGCGGAAAGCCAACAGTTCCAAACCATATTGGGCTTTCACCTTCCAACGCACTTCTTTGCTGCGGCCTGGCATGATTTGTTCCATCGGTATCAAAGCATTGGAAACCAGAATATTGACAGGCTGCATCGTAGCTGCATCGAAGATTTCAAGTTTTGCTTTTGGGGTGACAGCTTCGTCGCCCGTGTTGATGACATTGGCCACAAACCACAGCTCATCGTTGTCGTACATGTAGCGCGGCATGTCGGCCATAATCATCACTGGTTTCGACGAAGTGAAAGTATATGCGTTAAGGCCTGTCTTAAGGTCTTTGGTGTAGGCCAACATCATCAAGCGCCAGCGCGTGAGGGCATCGGGCATGGTAAAGCTGAAGGTTGCGCTACCGTCTTGATTAGTACGCAATTGCGGGAAGAAAAAAGCTGTCTCGTTGAAGTTCTCGCGGAGAGTAGGCTCGGTGGGTTCTTTCGAGGATTCAGTTTCAGGAAGTTCTTCTTGTGTGGTGATTCCTTGCAAATCCATTTCTTCGTCTTCGTAGTCTGCACCCAATGCTTGGACTCTGCTAATGCTCGCTCCATCTGCGCTCATTGGCGCATCGCATTCTTCCATCACTGTATACTCCAGCACATCGTTTTTTGCGCGATAGTGACGGCCTTTGGAAGAACGGAAACGAATGCCGTATCCATAATCGAAGAACGGTGCATCGGAGGGTAGGCTAAAATTGAAGAGTTCGGCGAAAAAGAAGTATTCTGTGCGAGTGGCGGAGGAAACAAAACCGTGTCTGTCAGTCTCGAACTTGTTGCCGAAAAGGCTGGAAGGCTTCAGGCTATACCACCAGAAATTCTGCGCAAATTCATCCAACGAAGCATCATACATGCCCGCGAGCAAGGCGGCTTCCAAAGGTTTATCCTTGTAGTCGCTGACGGTCACTTCCCAAGTCTCCTCGGCACCAGGGGTGAGTTTGTCGCGCACGGTGGCGAGTTTCACGTTCAGGTCATAATTGTCGAAAGGCACTGGGATGCTTTCACGAGAGGTGTTGTGCGTGTTTTCCTTCACGAAAGCGGTCTTCAGCGTGAGGCCGCCACGGTCTTGTTCGGTCACCTTGTATTTCAAGGTCTGCACTTCGTTGTCCAAGGTAATCCATTTTTCCATGCGGATTTCGTCGCCGTGGAGCAGTTGCACCCATAAGTTCACCTGTTGGGCGGAACTGCCGAGGCTGATGCTAATTTCGTCGCCGGGCTGCGCACTTGTCTTATCGAGTTGCTGCCATCTCATTGTGGTGAAAGGCAAGTGTTTGGCATCTTTTTCATAGATGGTGAACTCGCTTGTCGTCACGGCCAAGGGGTCGTCGAGGCTTCTCATTTCCACGACATATTTTCCGGGTTCCAAAGCCTTACCTTCGTAGAACTTGGCTTTGTCATCGACCATGATTTCGTCTTCTTGAACCATGGTCTTGTTCTTCTTGTCATAGAAGCCAAATTCGGGGAAGAGGCGTGCTATTTCTTCATCGGCAAGGATTTGTCTATCGAATTTTTCGAGTTGTCCCATCGCCTCGAAATAGTTGATTCTCTCGGGATTGTCGTAGCGGTAAATCGTGCGCTTCACGCGGCTCTTGGCAGGTTGCCAGCTCATGTTCTGCACTGAGATTTCGTATTGCCCCATCTCTGATTTCTCGATGAGCGCGGGCAGGTTGGTGCTGATACTCACCTCGTTATAACCAGCGCGGATGGAGTAGGTGTCGGAATGAGTTTCGCCTTGCTTGCTTGTGGCGGTCACTTCGATCTCGTAAGTGAAGACGGGCTGTTTCTCTGGCTCAATGCTCAACGAGGGTTTCAGGTTGAAGGTGACGGCGAACTTGCCTTCAGCATCGGTGCGGGCCGTGCCGTAGGCGATTTGCACATCTTCAACGGTCGGGTACCACCACCACCAGCAACGCCACGGGAACGTAGTCTTGCGGATAACGCGGTAGCTGTAGGCCACATCGTCCAAGCCGAAACCAGCGTAGGCTTTCACATCGCCGCGCAGCGTAACTTCTTGGTTCAGTTTGTATTGCTCTTTCGGACGCTCAAAATTGACCTCAAAAGTCGGGCGTTTGTATTCCTCCACGCGGAAAGTGGCTTCACCATGATCTGTGAAAATATGGTACACGCCGTTCAGCCTGTCAGTAGGAATAATGAAAGAGCCGCTGAAGCTGCCATATTCATCAGTGTTAAAGTCTGCAACGGCGATTTCCTGGAAATTCGCATCGATGAAAGCCAGCTTTTCCTGGTAGCCATTCACCAAAGATTTTTCTTCGCCATCGTGGTAGGTCACGATGCCTTGGAAATAGACGGTTTGCCCAGGACGATAGATGGCGCGGTCGGTAAATAAGGAAGTGGAATAATATTTTGAATGGTTCTTGTAGGGTTCGGTGAGGCGGAAAGAACTGCCAGACAGACGGTTGTCATCACCCTTGCGCAGGTTGATGTAGAAGGAGTTATCGGACTGCTTTGTCAGTTTCACCATGCCATTGCGGTCTGATTTCTCGGTGGCGATGATGATGGTCTTGTATTCGCGGGCTTTGTAGTCCCACTCGCGGCGGTACAATTCCACGGTGACGCCTTCCACGGTTTTCCCCGTTTTGCGGTCCACGGTCACCACAGTCATCTTGTCGTCTTTCTGGTCGGTGATGTAGCTCAAACTTGAGACCTGGAAATTGTTCCACAGTATTTTATCGACGTCCTTTTCGTCCTGTTGGAGCGTACCTATGATGTAATAGATACCGCGTTCCAAGGCAGGAAGGGCGATCAAAGTGCTATGTTTGCGGTAGTCGGTTTCGGCGGGCAAGGTAAGTTCTTCTTCGGCAACGGCCATCCTTTTGTTCAACTCCTTGAGCATGTCGCCTTTCCACATTTCCTTCAGTTCGCCAAACTCTTTCTCGCTGACCTTCACAATCTTGTAATACAGATGCGTCACATTTTTGTATTCCAACACAGCAGGGATGGCTTCGTTGGGCAATTGCACTTGGTTCAGCTCTATCTCGATTTGCGGCTCCTCGATGCTCTTGATGATGCTTTGGCAGTTTTTTGTGCCTTTCGACTTCGGGAATTTGGCGATAGCCTCTTCGCACATGGTCTTGGCTTTCTTGTAGTTGTCGAAATAAGCGCTATCATTGTCGTGGTTTGCCTGTTGATTAATCATGTTGCGCGCAATCAGCGAAGTGATTTCCGCCGAAATGGGGTTGTTGGGATGCTGTGCCTTCAGGCTTTCCATTGCGGCTTGGTACAGGTCGTCTTTGTCCAAAATGGAATTGACGAAGCCGAAACGCTTGAAGTCGTTGTAAATCAGCACATTCTCGTTGTCGTTTTTGAGGTTGTAGGCGATTAATTCTTGATAGATTTTCAGGCACTTGGTGAGCGGGTTGTCGTCGGTGCCCAAATCGGCTTTCACAAATTCC
>Ga0310690_10005374_pt1 | contig 17430 bp, 10 predicted proteins | sample AusTroGonzalo_MG_2_FD_207661 | JGI IMG/M metagenome (GOLD analysis project Ga0310690, IMG submission 207661) | Bovine rumen microbial communities from tropical cattle in Woodstock, Queensland, Australia - Gonzalo_04 (v2) (version 2) | ecosystem: Host-associated > Mammals > Digestive system >...
TTTTTCGGGTGCGTCGCCGGCCGCGTGAAGGGCCTGCGGCTGAAGGGAACCATATCTTCTACGAACTCGACGTACAGTTCCTGCGCGGGCGGCTTTGCCGGATATGTCCTGAAAGGCTCTCTTATAGAGGATTGCTCTTTCGAAGGCGACGTCACGGGGCATAACGAGTCCGTCGGCGGCTTCGTAGGCAACATAGGCGGGCCGTCACTCGTCGTGGGCTGCTGCGCCACGGGTGCGGTGCGCAAGATCACCGTGCCAAATGGCGGGAACCGGGGGACGGGCGGATTCGTCGGCAATGTCGGCAGCGGCTACGACTACCCGCGCGTCACGGACTGCTATTCGCTCTGTTCCGTCGATTCGGATGCCAGCAAGACTGTCGGAGGATTCGTCGGATATTTCAATACGGCATACGGGCAGATCTATACATCTTACTGCTCAGGCTCGGTGACGAATACGACCTCTTACCGGGGTGCTTTCGCCGGAGAATTCAGCAGCCAGGCATTCGTGACTAATTCGTACTACAACAGCGATGCGGCGGACGGGCGGTTGGCGGTAGGCTTGAACGGTACCGGTTCTAATGCACGGGCGGGCATCACGCCGCTTTCACAAGACGCGATGAAGCACGCCGAGAGTTTCACCAACTTCGACTTCACGGCGACATGGGGAATCGAGGAGGGCGAATCGACGCCGTATCTGCTCGCGCTCTACGTCTCGAAGACGGGCTACGAGCTCTGGCTTGACGAGAACGGCATCGGCGGCGACCCGGAGCCGGAGGAGATCGGGAACGGCATCCCGTATGGCTTCAGGTATGCGTTTGACATCCCGATGTCGAAGGGACCGGGCGACTTCAATCCGCCGATGTTCCACCTCGCGTTTGATGCGAACGGCAAGCCGTACGTCAAGCTGCCCAAGCAGGAGAACGACGAGGGCGTGACGCTTGACGTGCTGGCATCGACGGATCTTGCCGACTTTGCGGAAGAGGATGTGTCGAAATGGAAGAGAAGGGTGCTGATGCGCCTTGACGCCGAGAACGGAGTGTGGCGTCCGGCGGCTTCCTTCACAGACCCGGAATACATCTATCCATCTTCCATGTTCTTCAAGTGGCGGCTGCTTGTGGACCGTTGAGTCGGCGCACGGCGAGGCTACAGTAAGGTAGAGTCACTAAAAAACAAACAAGGGAGCATAGACATGACATTGACAGCATTTGACAAGACGGCCGCGTATTTCCCGGACGTGTGCTTCAAGACCCCTCCAGACCTTGGCATTCTTCTCGGCTCCGGCTGGGGCGACTCGCTTGCGGCTGACGAAGTTCTCTTCAGGACCTCATACTCCGACATACCCGGCATAGGCGCATCCACGGTCAAGGGGCATTCCGGCGAGTTTGTCCTTTTCACGCTCGGCCGCAAGCGCGTTGCCGCGTGGTGCGGACGCCGCCACTACTACGAGGGCGTCGGCTGGGAGCCGGTCGTCGCGCCTGTCGAGATTCTTCGCAGAATGGGGTGCCGCAACTTGCTCCTTACTAATGCCTCTGGCGGGATAAACCCCGTCTTGAGGCCTGGCGACTTCGTGATCCTGCGCGACCACATAAACCTCATCGGCTTTAATCCACTGGTCGGGGCGCATGTGCCGGAGTGGGGCGAGCGCTTCCCCGACATGTCGGAAGTGTATGCGCGGCACCTTGCGGAGCTTCTCCACGCAGGCGCAAACAGGCTTGGCCTGCGGGCGATGGACGGCGTTTACGCCTACAGCTTCGGGCCAGCCTACGAAACGCCAGCTGAAATACGGGCCTACAGGGCGCAGGGCGCGGACATCGTCGGGATGTCAACCGTTCCGGAGGCGACGTTTGCGCGGGCATGCGGAATGCGAGTCGCGGGGCTTTCGCTCGTATCAAACCTCGCGGCGGGGATTTCCATGCACCCGCTTGGGCATGAAGAGGTTGTCGCCGCCGGAGAGGCGGCCAAGCCCGCGATGAAGGCTCTCATAGAGGATTTCATTGCTCGAGTCTGAGATAGAGCGCTTTGTCTTCGCCGAGCGCCTTGAACGCTCGATGGCGGAGAATACCTGCCTCTCCTACGAGAGCGACCTTAAGTTCTTCTCGGAGTACCTTTCGCGGAAGGGCGTCTCTGGCGCTGGCGCGATTTCGAGGGACGACATCGTCGGCTTTCTCAATGCCGAGCGCGAAGGCGGGCTTTCGCCTGCGACGCGCCGCCGCCGCGCGGCGGCGATAAGGATGTTCCTCCGGTTCCTAAAGGAGAGGCGGATAATCTCCGCCGATCCGTCCGAGCTAATGGATTCGCCGAAGAAGGAGAGGATACTTCCGAAGACGCTTTCCGAGGAGGAGGTCTTCTCCATGATAGACGCCGTCGACGGAAAAGACCCGGTCTCGCTGCGCGACCGCGCCATGCTCGAGTTTCTCTACGGCTGCGGCCTTCGCGTATCCGAGCTTTGCGGACTCAAGCCCGAGGACATCGTGGCCGAAGGCGAGCTTCTGCGCGTCGTCGGAAAGGGGTCCAAGGAACGCCTTGTGCCGATCGGAGCCGCCGCCGGGGCTGCCGTTGCGTCGTATGTCGCGGCGGCTCGGCCAGCTTTTGCAAAGGGGCGCGTCGGAGAGCCGCACCTCTTTCTCACTCGGCTCGGCGGCATGTTCACCCGCCAGGGCGTTTTCAAGATGATCAAGGAGCGCGCGGCAAAGGTCGGAATAGCCGCAGAGAGGATTTCGCCGCACGTCCTAAGGCACTGCTTTGCGTCGCACATGCTCATGCACGGAGCAGACATACGGGCGATACAGGAACTGCTTGGCCATGCGGACGTCGGGACTACGCAGATATACACCCACGTCGATTCCGCGCGCTTCTCGGAGATACACCGCAAGTGTCATCCCCGGGGGTGACGCCGCATGACGCCATTGCCGAATAATTCTATACGATGATGCCGATTTGTTTGGCGTGTATGTTGTAAAATACTATCAGTAAAAATGCAAAAGAACCGACAGATTCCCGTTGTCGTCGTAGCCCTGCCGCTTGCATACCAGGACGGCATGGATCAGTATAACGGCGTCATGCGATATTTGCGCGAGACGGGCGAGGACTGGGAGCTGAGAATAGTCCGCGAGACGCTCAGCATAGATCAGTTTCGGTGCAGCGTTTCGGAACCGGTTGACGGCGTGATCTGCGGAGCGGCGGGGCGCTTCGAGGGCAATCGGCGAGAAGGGTATCTGCCGACAGAATGCCTGGACGTCTGCCTGCGCCGTCGGATTCCGCTTGTCGGCCTTGACTGGCCGCTTGAGAGGCTCAAGCGCCAGAGGCTCCGCCAGTGCTCGTTTCTCAACATCGACTCCGAGAAAGTCGGAGCCTTCGCGGCGGACATCTTTCTGAAAGCCGGGGAATACGCTTCATACGGCTTCGTCGGCATGTATCCCGAATCGGCTTGGTCGCGGAGCCGCGGGGCGTTCTTCGCACGCGGGCTGAGGGCTGCGGGGCGCAGGAACGTCCGCCTTTTCAATGGCGACATCCTGAAGGACGCGGCAGCCCTGCAAGATTACCTGAAGGCCTTGCCAAAGCCTGCCGCCGTATTCGCCGCAAACGACTGCGCTGCGGACATAGTCCTGAAGACTTGCATGAGAAGCGGGCTTAGAGTGCCGGAGGACATGGCCGTGCTGGGCGTCGACGACGATCCGGTCTTCTGCGTACACACCCGCCCTACGCTTTCTTCCATCCACCCGGATTTCGCCGAGATGGGCTATCTCGCGGCAAAGGAGCTTTCAAGCCTCATGTCGGGCGAATCGAAAGGGAAGAGGCTTGTCGTCGCCGGGAGCCAGAAGGTCGTGCAGCGCACGTCGACGGCCCCATGCTCTCCTGCCGGCATGCTCGTCCGCCGCGTGGACGAGCTTATTGCGGCGCGTGCATGCCAGAGCATCGATTCGGATGTCATTGCCGCAGAGCTTAGGATATCTCGTCGTTTGCTCGACTTGCGCTACCGGCAGCTTACGGGCCTCTCCGTGAGAAAGGCAATCGTGAAAACCCGTGTCAACCGTGCAAAGCACCTTCTGATCTACAGCGGGCACTCTATCGGGACGATCTGCCGCCTGTGCGGCTACCGCACGGAATCGTATCTCGGCAAGGTGTTCCTGGCGCAGGAAGGCGTGACCATGAGCGAATACAGGGAACGACATCAAGCAGGAAGAGAGGAAGGAAAACAGTGAAGTCAAACGGTCTTGAGGTGTTTTTGGAGAAGGTGCGGGCTGGCAAGATGCCGCTCGGCGCGGCGATAACGTTCACGGATCCGGCGGTGACGGAGCTTTCGTGCGCGTCGGGATTCGACTTCCTGTGGTTCGACGGCGAACACGGCGAGTTCGGCCGCGAGACGGCGATGCTTCACCTGATGGCCGTGAAGGGAACAGGCGTCGCAAGCCTCTACCGCGTTCCAAACTGCGACCACACTGAGATAAAGCGGATCATCGACTTTGCGCCGGCGGGCGTCATAATCCCGATGGTGTTGACGGCGGAGGACGCCGCGCGCGCCGTGGACGCCTGCCGCTATCCCATCCACGGCGGAAGCCGCGGCTTCGGGCCGCGCCGAGGGCTCGACTACGGAGCCGGGGACGCCGCGGAATACTTCGAGAAGTCGGCGCACGAGCCGCTTGTCATGATTCAGCTTGAGCACATAGAGGCGGCGCGGAACCTGGACGCGATCCTCGAAGTTCCCGGCATCGACGCAGTCATCGTCGGGCCTTTCGACTTCACGATGTCGATGAAGAAGCCCGGCCAGTTCAGGGATCCAGAGGTGATGGCGATCCTCGACGAATGCTGCCGAAAGATCAAGGCCAAGGGCATTCTCCTCGGCTGCTACACGGAATGCGACTTCGACGTATGGAGGAAGCGGGGCGTTCAGTTCATGGCGATCAAGAACGACACGAACGCCATGATGCTTGGCTACCACGCGATGATAGAAAAGGCGAGGGCATGACATTGGTTGAAGCAGGCGTCAGGAGGGCCTTGGAGGCGAATCGCGCGGCATACGACGCGCTGCGCGCGAAATTGCGAGTCGGCATGGCCGAGAAGGACGCCTTTGAGATTGTGCGCGAAGCGGTTGACGCCGTCTGCGGAACTGAAGCCCATGAATTCATAGGCGACTTCGTAGGCGGCGCGCGGTCGGGCGCAATCGAGGGCCCGCCGACGGACTACGTCTTTCAGGCTGGCGACGCGTTCATACTTGACCTCTCCGTCCGGCGCGGCGAAACGTGGAGCGATACGTGCCGCACGTTCTTCTTCGGCGAGCCCTCTGCGCGTCAGCGCGAGGCATACGAAACTGTCCTTGCATGCCAGAAGCTCGGCGAGAAGATCGTCCGCGCCGGGCTCTGCTGCGAAGATCTGAAGAGGGATGTGGAGACGCTTCTTGTTTCGCGCGGCTATGGCGGGAAGATGCCGCATCACGTCGGGCACATCGTAGGACCCAAGCCCTACATGAAGCCTGCGTTCGAGCTTGGCGACATGACGTGTCTTGAGGAAGGCGTCGTTTGCACGTTGGAGCCAGGGCTGTATTTCGAAGGGGATTTCGGCATTCGCGTGGAGAACGACTACCTTGTCGGCGCGAATGGAATTGTGAACCTTTTTGACTATCCAAGGGAAATGGAGTATTTCGTGATATGAAGGCATGGGTTTGGGAAGGAACGGACAAGATTCGACTGGAGAAGGGGTATCCCGATCCCGTGGCGAAGCCGGGATGGGTTGTCCTGAAGGTCCGTGCGGCGGGCATTTGCTCTACGGACGTCTCGATCGTCCGCGGACGGTTCGGCGCGTGGAATCCGCCAGGCGTCCTCTGCCACGAGATTTGCGGCGAAGTCGCGGAGCTTGGGGAAGGCGCTAAGGGCGTAAGCGTCGGCGACCGCGTTGTCGTTGAGACGTCGGTCGGCTGCGGGATATGCGTAAAGTGCCGGACGGGCAACAAGCACCTCTGCCCGGAGGCGGGCGAAATAGGCTTTCCCCCGTTCGACGGCGGCTACGCGGAATACGTGGCCGTGCCCGACAACTGCTGCCGCAAGATGCCGGAGGCGATGACCGACGAGCAGGGCGCGATTCTCGAGGCGTCGATATGCCCGTTTGGCCGCATATACAGGAACCCGCCGCAGATGGGCGCGACTGTCCTCGTGCAGGGCGTCGGCGTAGCGGGGCTTTCCTTCATCCAGGCGGCGAAGTGCTATGGCGCGAAGAAGGTGATCGCCGCCGGGCGCAACCTCTCGCGCCTTGCAGACGCGAGGCACTTCGGCGCCGACGTGGTCGTGAACACGAAGGAGCTTAGCCTTGACGAGGTCGTCCGCTCCGAGACTGGAGGCCTTGGCGTTGACCTTTCCATCGACGCCGCAGGCGCGGCGGCGACGTTCGAGAACGCAATCAGGCTGTGCGCGGCAGGGGGAGTCGTGCATCTTTACGGGATTCCGTCGGCGGACACCAAGATGGCTCTTCCAGTTGACGACGTCATATTCCGCCAGCTGACGATCTGCGGCGGAACGAACAACGAGCTTGCATGGGTTCCCCTTATGGACCTCATCGCTGGCGGCAAGTTCAATAACGCCGACATGGTGACGCACCGCTTTGGCTTCGACGAACTGCCAGAGGCAATCGATCTTGTTGACAGGCACCCAGACGGCCTCATCAAGGCCGTGCTGATTCCGTAACATGCATTAAGACAAAAGAAGGCAAAAAATGAAGATAGTAAAAGTAGAGGCAATACCCGTCCGCCAGAAGGGCGAGATCAAGGAAATCAACGACAGCGCCCAGGACGGCATAATCGTCCGCGTGACGACCGACGAGGGCATCGTCGGCTACGGCGAGGTGGATTCCGCGCCGTGGGTCATAAAGGCCATCATCGACTCGCCCGTCTCGCACCGCACGTGCCAGGGACTCAAGAACGTCGTAATCGGCCGCGACCCGTTCGACTACAAGAAGATCTGGGACGACATGTACCTGCACTGCAACTTCTACGGCAACCACGGTGCGGCGATCCAGGCGATGAGCGGAATCGACATCGCGATCTGGGACATCCTCGGCAAGGCGCTCGGAAAGCCCATCTGGCAGCTTCTCGGCGGCAAGTACCGCGACAAGGTGCGCGCCTACGCCTCCGTCCTCATGCCATACACTGAAGAGGAAGCGAAGGAGGAGGCCCTCAAGTGGAAGGCAAAAGGCTACACGGCGATCAAGATGGGCTGGGGCGGCTTCGAGCAGGACCTTGCCACCGAGGTGAAGCTCTGCAAGGCCGCGCGCGAGGCGGTGGGCGACGACGTCGACCTCCTCTTCGACATCGGCTACATCCCGTCCGACAAGGTGACTATCGACGTCGCGAGCCGCATCCAGCTCGTGAAGGCGATCGAGCAGTATCGTCCTTACGCCGTCGAGGAGGCGCTGTGGCCTCATGACTACCTTGGCTACAAGCGGCTGCAGGAATCTACGTCCGTCCGTATCGTCTGCGGCGAGAACGAGACGACGCGCTTCGGCTTCAAGCAGCTCATCGACTACTGCAAGCTCGGCTTCGTGCAGCCCGACATCACGCGTTGCGGCGGCATCACCGAGGCGATGCGGATAGCGAACTACGCGGAAGTCAACGCGATAAACGTCGTTCCGCACTGCTGGAGCTCCGGCATCGTCGAGGCGGCCTCGCTTCAGATCATCGCTGCGATTCCGAACGCCGAGATACTCGAATACTGCGAGCAGGACACCCCGATCCGCCACGACCTCGTGCCGGACGACATCCCGACGGTGAACGGCTACGCCGCTATCCCGACCAAGCCTGGCCTCGGCATCGAGGTCTCCGACGAGGCCATCGAGTTCTACCGCTGCGACAACTACTGAGGTTTGCCATGAAGGGAAATAGGCTGACGATTGCTGTGATGTTCGGCATGGTGTTCATGGTGGGGTTCGTCACCATGTTCACGGGACCGCTTGCGGCGGTCGTGAAGGCTCAGTTCGGCGCGTCGAACGCGCTTTCGCAGTTCGGGTCGTCTGCCAACTTCCTCGCCTACCTCTTCATGGGGCTTCCGTGCGGGATGGTCCTCAAGCGCCGCGGATACCGCTTCACGTCGCTTGCGGCCGTCTCGGTCGGGATTCTCGGCGTTGCGCTGCAGATACTGGCCGGTTTCGTCGCCTCGTTCGGCGTGTATGTCGCGGGCGCGTTTGTCGCGGGGCTTTCTATGTGCATGCTCAACACGACGGCAAACCCGCTTCTCAACACGCTCGGCGGCGGCGGAAACGGCGGCAACCGGCTCGTGCAGTATGGCTGCACGTTCAACTCCGTCGGCGGCATGAGCTCTCCGCTCATACTCGGCTTCCTCATCGGAAACGAAGTTGCGAAGGCGAATGTGCTGGACGCTCTTCCCGTGCAGGTCGCAGCTCTCGCGTTCTTCGTCTTCGGCTTTTTCGTGATCATGCGCGCGGACATCCCGGAGCCGCACCTTGAGCCTGACGCGCCGTCGCCTTGGCAAGACGTAGCCGCCGCGTTCAAGTGCCGCCGGTTTGCGCTTGGGGCGCTTGCCATGTTCCTCTTCGAGCCGGTTGAATGCGGCATCTGCAACATGGTGAACCTCTACCTTACGGCGGAGGGCACTCCGGCATACGCGGGCGCGGTCGTTGGCGGCGCGATGGTCTCCGCCTACTGCGCCCTCATGATGGTGGGGCGGTTCGGCGCCGGCCTCTTCGGGCGGCGCGTCTCGCCGCGCACGATGGTCGGCGTGGCGGCCGCCGTCGCGATAGTGCTCCTTGCATCTGCCGCGACAGTTCCGTTCGTCAAGGTCGCCGTGCCGTTTGTGTCCGTGGAGCTGCCCGTCTCGGCGCTTCTCATGGTCGCGTGCGGTCTTTGCATCTCCGTGATGTTCGGCGGAATCTTCAACTTGGCGACAGAGGGGCTTGGCCGTCTCGTGCCGGTCGCATCAGGCATTACGATGTCGCTCGTCTCCGGCGGTGCGCTCCTTGCCGTCGTCGGCGTAGTCACCGACCGTTTCGGGATCCTTTCGAGCTGCTGGGTGTTCGCGGCGTTCCTCGGCTACATCCTCTTCTTCGCCGTCGCAGGTTCGCGCGCAAAAGTCGTGTCGGCGGCGGTGGCAGTGGCAACGGTCTTCTTCGCCGCGTCAGACTCTCATGCGTCGGCGCTTGATTCCGGCTGGATCGACGTGACGCCGCAGAACGGCGTGTGGGACGAATACTACCGGCGGACGGACGACCCGGCCAACTGCTCGTTCCGATTCCGGGTCTCGCGCTACGCCGATTCGCTCGGCGTGGAGGCGTTCGTGCGCGACGACAAGGTTGTTGTCGACGACTCGCCGGCTGGCAGCATTTCGTGCGCGACGTGGAAGGACGACTGCCTTGAGGTCTTCTTCGACGGCGACAACGACCGCAACCCTAATACGCGCGGGCCGGAATACGAGACAAACCCTACGCCGTGCAATGCGGGCGGCGAATACGCAATCGCCGCCAACGGCGCGACGCAGAGCGACTACGCCTCGGCGAAGAAGTGCTTTGGCAAACTGTGGGGCGGCGTAGCCGAGCCGTGGGAAGAAGGCGGCCGCCGCGTCGGCACGCACTACCGCCTCTGGTTCCGCTACGAGTGCCTTGGGAGACCCACTCCGCGTCCCGACGAGGACGTCTCATTCGGGTTCACGATATGCGTCCACGACGATGACGACGGAGGCGCGAACGACCTTGCGCTCTACTGGAAGGGGAACCCGAAGATTCCGTATGCGGACGAATCGGCGTTTGGCTCGTTCACTTTCAAGGGGTGCCGCGCAGATGCGCTGGACGCGCTTATTCCCGTTGACTGGGCTCACCTGCCGCCGGAGGAAGGCGTGGCGGGTCTCCGCCAGCTGCATGGTCTCGGGTTCAGGCGCTTTGTCCTCATCGCCCCGTGGACCAAGCGCTACTGCGGCCGCGCCGACGTCGCCGCATATGAGCAGGCCGGGCGGGACATCGCGTATGCCAAGGCGGCTCTCAAGGACCTGCCCGACGTGGAGATCGGCTGGTGGCTTGCGCCGTCGATGGGGAGCTCGCGCGACTTCCCGGGGCAGCGCGTGATGGACTGCGACGGCAACGTGACGTTTGCCTCGTGCCCGCTTTCGGACGAATTCGCCGATGCGCTTTGCGCGCGCGTCGAGGCGTGCGTAAGGATTGCGCGCCCAGCCGTCATGTTCGTGGAGGACGACTACACACTCTCCAACCACGGCGGCATGAACAAGATGAAGGGATGCTTCTGCCCGCTTCACCTCGCAGAATACGCAAAGCGCACGGGGCGCGCGTACACGGCGAAGGAAATCGCAGCGATGTTCAGGAATCCGACTGCCGACAACGCCGCAAACCGCAAGGCGTTCGCCGACCTCTCGCGCGACTCGCTTGCGCGCCTTGCCTCTCGGATACGCGCGGCAATCAACCGCGTCGATCCGACGATTCGCGTGTGCCTTTGCCAGAGCGGATTCGTCGATGTTGACGGCGACTCGACGGAGACCGTCGCCCGCGCGTTTGCAGGCGGGACGCGCCCGATGGTCCGCATCTTCGGCGCTGGCTACTACGCCGAGACGCCGGCGAAGCTGCCGGTTGAAGTCGCCCACACGGTGTGGAGCGCGCAGCACATCTCTCCAGACGTCGAGCTCATACACGAGACTGATCCATACCCGCATACGCGCTTCTACAACTCGTCGCTTTACCTCATATCAGAGCTTTCCGCCGCGGTCATGGCCGGGGTCGATGGTTCCTACTACTACTGCACGCAGTACCAAGACGACCCGCTTGGGGACCCGGGGTACGCGCTCAAGTTCAAGGAGGAGTCCCGCCGTCTTGAGGAGGTCCGCTGCATAAGGGCCACGATGCGTCCGTGTGGCGTTCGCGTTTGCTACAATCCGGCAGAGGTCTATATGTTCCGCGAGACCGAGAAGGGGTCTGCCGTCGGGATGCTTCCAGTAGGGGCGTATTTCCTCTCGAAGATGGGACTTCCGATGACGACGGCGGAAGACGCTTCCGCGGCGCTTCTCGCAGGGTCTGCCCCCAACGGGCTTTCCAATGCGGAGATAGAGCGCATCCTCTCGGGCGGAGTCCTCATAGACGCAGAGGCGGCGGTGCTGCTTGCCGCGCGTGGCTTCGGCGACCTCATGGGTTGCGATGCAGTAGAGCAGCCATCGGACATGTTCTACGAATATGAGATGGTGCTTCCCGCCGCCGGTTGCCGCTCGCGCGGGCGCAGGCTCTACAACAGGCGGTATGAGTCGAAGCCGATTATCGGGTGGACGCCAAAGAAGAGCGTCACGGCGAAGCTGACGCCCAAGCCTGGCGCGGAGGAGCTTTCTGCGCTTTTTGACATCGACGGGCGGAAGGTCGCGCCAGCTACGCTCTTTTTCAAGAACGCGAAGGGCGGGCGAGTCGGCGTGATGAGCAGGTCGCTCGATACTCAGCCGCATCCGTCGATCTACTCGGAGAGGAAGCAGGAGCTCATCTCCATCCTATTCGCTCGTCTTTCGCAGGGAACGCTCGACGTTTGCGCTCCGGCGACGCCCGGCACGTGGATTCTTGCGGCGCGCAACGACCGTGAACTTCTGGTGATGGCGGAGAACCTGTGTGGAGAGCCGAGGGACGATTTCGTCTTGAGGTTCTCGCCCGAGTGGAATGGCGCGACCGTAAGCCGCATCGCGGCAGACGGTTCTCGCGAGCCTATTGGCGCGGCATCTTCCGAATTTCGCCTTCCGCCAGGGGCCCTCCCGCCGACGACGCCCATGTTTTTCGTGGTCACTCGGTAGTTGTCTAAAGACAAGAAAGGATACAGGCAATGATGAAAACAGGATATGCAATGGGCGTTATGGTCCTCGGCCTTGCCGTTTCGCTCGCCGCCTATGCCGAGATGCCCAAAGAGGTGAAGCTCGGCAGCGAAAAGTTCCGAGGGCACATCCAGGGCGTGTGCACCGACGGGACGAACATCTACTGGTCGATGACGTACGATCTCGTGAAGACCGACCGAACAGGAAGGGAACTCGCGAGATTCAGCGACAAGTTCCACATGGGCGACCTCTGCTGGCATCGCGGCAGGGTGTACGTCGGCGTGAACCGCATGGCGGAGAAGGGAGTCCGGCGCGGCGACGAGGTCTGGGTGTTCGAGCCCGAGAGTCTCGAGCGCGTCAAGATCTACCCCACGCCGCAGACTGTCTGGTGCAACAACGGGCTCGAATGGTATGGCGGCAGGTTCTGGATCGTCTCCTGCGCCCCGACCTACAGCAGGTACAACTACGTCTTTGAGTACACGGAGGACTTCAAGTTCGTGCAGTGCCGTCCAATAGAGAGCGGATGGACCATGCTCGGCGTCCAGACCATCTGCCTGCGGGGCGATAAGATGCTCTTCGGCTGCTATGGCAACCGCCGGGATACTGTCATGCCGCACAAGTCGTGCACTTTCGCCGTCTATGTTAAGGACCTTGCGCGCAGGTCGGACAACGCCGAGTACCCATTTGTCGTTCCGATTACCGCGAGAGTCGAGTCGATGTCTGCCGAGGGGATGTTCGTCGTCGACGGCGGGATATGGACCGCACACGGAATTACCTGCGGCCAAAAGAATTCCGACGGTTCCGAGAACAAGCATGTAGGCCGCGAGTTCGGTGCACGCATCTTGCGGAACGCGGACCTGGAGCGCAAGCTGGACGCCGCGCCGTAGGATCTGTTGCCGAAAGATACATAAGCTTTTTGCCTATGTTTCGTAGGCCTCTCTGCTATAATCTTTAGTGATGGTAAAAGGAGACAACTGTAACATGAACAAGAAATTGAATTTTAGAAATGCGCTTACATTGACAGCTGTTGCCGCGATTGGCGCGGCAATCTCCGCGAAGGCCGCCGACACGCCGCAGTACGAGCGCGGCGTCGACGGCAAGGACCATGCGGTTCTCTACAGAACAACAAACGGGAGCGGCTACACTTTCGATGCCCAGAAATGGGATTACGCAAGCGAAGGTTCCGCCAATAACGCCGCATGGATTCCCGACTCGATTGCCGTCCTGGCCTATAACAATGTAGGTTGGGGCAATTCGATGGATGTCGACGTCTATGCCATTCGCCCAGTCTATTCGAGTTTTTTCTTTGGCACCAGAAATGCGGGAAAACTTCGACTCGGCGCTGGTGGCATTGAGTTTGTTCCTTCTGGCGCGTCATGCACTATGACGACCAGGTTTAAGTCGTCGAATATGCTGCATTTGACTGCATCGCAGACATGGACGGTTGCGGATGGCAAGTCGGCAATATTTCGGATGAACGATCTTAGCAACTTTGACGACAGTCCGTTTGTGCTGACGGCAGAGGACGACATCACGCTTTCTCTTTCCGGGAATTTTACCTGGGAGATGAACCAGTCTGCCGCATTCCAGAAGGTTGACGTCAATGTAACGTCGCCCGCAAAGATACATCTCTCCGCAACCGCGAATGCGAACGGCGTGCTTCAGGGTGGAAGCCTCAACGCGAGGACGCTGACGAACGACGGCGGCTATGTGCAGGTGAAGTCGATGACTGGAGATCCCTGCCGGGTTGCCGCGAACGTCGTCCTCAAGAACAACGCGACGCTGGCCGTCAATTGCGACACAAGCTCCACGATGGCTGAAGGGCTTGCCATCGACGATGTCGCCGACTCTATCTCGGCTTCCGTCGGTACAGGCATCGTAAAGGGTTCCATCGCTCCGTCGGAGACGGCATTCCCCGTATCTGCCGCAGCAGGAGCGACATTGTCGCTTCGGGCCGCATGGCGCGGAGCGCCGAGCTTTGCCATTTCCGGAGCGGGCACGATTGAGTTTGACGGCAGCGGGGATGCGCCGAATATTGCCTCGGCCGATGGTTTCACGGGTACGCTTGTCCTCAAGCAGTCCTGCACGTTTGCGGCGGGCGTCCTGGAGAATTTCGGCGGATCGATCGTCTACCGGGTTAATGCCACGATTACGGGCCGCTATCCGACGCCTGTCGATTTCTCGCACATATCTGTCGAGAACGGCGCGAAGCTGACGCTCAACTGGTATTCGCCGAACGCCCCGGTCAGCTACACGAGTGGAATGACGGTGGCGACGGGGCTGGGAACTGGCGTCACCGCCGACGACCTGACGGTTTCCTATCGGCAGGAAGCGGGCGACAAGGCATATCCGGCATCCTTGGGCGTCGATGTCAACGTCGTAGATGGAACGATATCGACGATGCCGCAAGAACCGCGCCCGCGGCTTGTCTATCAGGGGACGTATTTCGACCATGCCAGCAACTACTGGAAAAACGAATCGAATGAGACGGTTGGTTGGACGGATGGCGCCATTGCGGTCTTGTCGGGTCTGAACGGAACTATCTATAACGGCACGTTCTCGCCCTATCAGCTTTTCATGCCGACAGGTAAACAGGGCGGGTTCATACGTGGAAACACGTCGGGAGCCAATGTCTATCGGTTGCATCTTGGAGCCGGAGGCCTCGACCTCTACAACAATGGCCCGTCGCTTTGGAATCTACTTGAGTTTCGCCTGACCTCGCCGCAGGTCTGGTGCCACACGAACTCGGACGCGACGGTTGCCTTTACGATTGGAAACCATGAGCAATCCGGCCGCGTTCCAGACTTGGTGACGGCTGATCCAGACTGCGATCTGACGGTTCTCGGCTCCCTTTCTGTCTATCTGAACGCGAAGGGCGATTTCCGTCATTCCGGCATAACCCTCGACGGCACGAAGGCGAACAACGCCGCAAAGCTGATTCTCGACAACGTCAAGTCGGCGGCTTCCACGGCGACCGACATCACGCTCAATGCCAAGACGTTGACAATCAAGGGCCACTCCGTTTTGACCGTCAATTCAGACGACCGCGTGGAGGGCGGCTGGACAATCGCCAAGGACCTCGTCCTTGTCTCGAACGCCAACGGCACGCCTGAAGTCGCCTTCGGGACTGACGCCAACAATGCGGTGATGGGCCTCGACGTCGCGACGATATCCTCGACTGGAACGGGGTCCGCCGCCAAGATGACCGGCACGGCGCGAATCGTCTCCGACGCGCTGTCTGTGACAATCGCTTCTGGCTCGTCGCTCAATTTCGGCGTCGGCCTTGTCAACGCGGCGGAGAAAAGCGCAGCGGTCACGCTCCACGGCGGCGGCGAGCTTGTCGCTGGTTGCAAGAACGCGGCGCAGGCGCTTCGCCTGACGTCTGCCACCGTGGCGGACTTCACTGGCACCGTGCGTGTTCCGAACGGCGGCGTCCTGTCGCTCGATGGCACCGTAAACCTTGCGGGAGTCACGCTTGAAAACGGTGCGATTGTAGACATGAACGCCGGCGCGGGCGCAACGATTGCCGACTGGAGCAATGTGACGTTCCCCGCCTCCGGCACTGTGACGATTTCCCTCCGTAGCGACGTTCCGTATGCGGCGGCGATGCAGAGCGTCGCGGTTCCCGGCGATTTCAGCGGAGTCTCATCCTCCGACCGCGCCAAGATCCGTATTATTGTCGACGACGGCCAGGACAACTCGCCGTACTCCGTAGTCGCCACGCCGCGCTTTGATGGCGGCACGCTCTATGCCGACCTCACGGCAAGCATGGTAAATGGCAACACGTCAAACGGCAGGACGGTCTGGCTTGGCGAAGACTTTGGCGACGCAAGGGTTCTTTCTAACTGGACGAAATACGAAAGCGACGCGACTTTCGATCCGTCGCTCCATCCTGATTCCGTGTCGGTTCTTGACGGGACGTGGCTCTACTATGGCCTCTGCTCTGCCATGAACTGGAAGATTGACCTTGGCGGGCTTGAGCTGCACGTCAACGATATGCGCAACAACTCCGACCAGACCAACCCGCACTACTACGCCATCTCCAACGGAACGCTGCATGCCAGGACGGCGATGCTCTACAACGGCGCGTTCGACATCTGGAAGGACGGCCATCTGCTCGCCGACGCCTATGGCAAGCCGTCCGGCATAGCCGGATTCTGGCTGAGGACCTACGGCAAGACCTACCCGTTCCGCCTGACCATCCACGACGGCGGCGAGATGAAGGCGACTGGCGAGCATCAGGGCTTCAACTTCTACAACCTCGCCTGCGTCGTCGAGGAGGGCGGACGGCTTGAACTCTCCGCGAAGAGCGTCGGCGTCATGACTTCGAACACGGACTCGTCGTTCGTCAACTACGGAACCCTAAGTCTGCCGCGGGGGTGGGTCGCGACGAACTTCTACGAGACGGCCGGCGAGTTCGCGGCGACATGCACGGTCGCGCAGTGCGGCGGCCGCCTGGAGTATGCGGGGGCGTTCGACGTTGCGCAGAGGGACGGGCTCTATGCGAACGTCACGTACCGCCTGGCGGTGTCCGGCGGAACTCTGGCGCCTTCGGGCGACGTCTCGTTCGCGGAGTGGGACCTGCAGATCGCGCCGGGCGCGGACTTCGGCGTGGAGGTGCGCGCTGGCGATACGGCGACGCTCGGGGACTTCAACTGGGGAGGCGATTTCACGCTCACGAAGACGGGCGCGGGCGCGTTTGAGCTCACTGTCGCGAACAGCGTCGACAACGGAAATGTCGTCGTCAGGGGCGGCTATCTTGTGAATGGCGGCGACTTGAACGTCGGCGCTCTCGCGGTGACGTATGCGGAAGACGGCTGCCTGGCAGCCGACCCGACGGCGACCGGCGCTGCGGCCGACTACGGCCTCCTGCTGACGAACGCCACGATCTCTGCCGCGGCGGGAACGTACAACGTGCGTTTCGTGAGGTCCGGCGCACCGGAGTGGATCAATGTCCTGACGGTGCCGGAATCGGCGGATCCTGGGCTTGACGCAGAGAATGTCGTCTTCTCGACTTCAGTCGGGCGTGAATCGGAAGGCGAGATTCGCCGCGAGGCGATCACCGTCGGCGGCGTTTCGTGCGTGCGCTATGCCGTTCGCCGCAAGCCCAAGGGAATGATGCTCATATATCGCTGATATGGTGCGGACGGTTGTCTCATGCGCGGCGGCTTGCTGCGCTGTCCTGTGTGCAAATGCAGGAACGGCCTCTTCGCATGAGGTCGCAAGGCTGCTGCCTGGACGCATCGAGGTCGTGGTCGAACGTGGGGCGAAGCCTGTCGTCGCCTTCGCGGGCGACGAGGCTACGAATTTCCTCTCCCGCGTCCTTGGTGCACCGGTGCCTGTCGTTGATGCGCCGTCTGGTCGGGGCGTTGTGTCGATTGTCCTTGGCGAGGGTGCGCTTGCGAAGTCGGCCGGCGTCTCGGTCGAGGGGTTGGAGCGCGACTCGTTTGCCATCGCGGCGAAGGGTGAGCGCATCTACATCGTCGGTCGCGACGACCCGGCGTTCGACATCAGGGCCAACATCGCGAATGGCGATGGGTACGGGCCGCTTTTCAGTCAGGGCTGCGAGCGAGCGACGCTATTCGGCCTCTACGATTTCCTTGAGCGCTACGCCGGCTGCCGGTTCTACTTTCCTGACGAACTTGGCG
>Ga0310690_10005375_pt1 | contig 17429 bp, 17 predicted proteins | sample AusTroGonzalo_MG_2_FD_207661 | JGI IMG/M metagenome (GOLD analysis project Ga0310690, IMG submission 207661) | Bovine rumen microbial communities from tropical cattle in Woodstock, Queensland, Australia - Gonzalo_04 (v2) (version 2) | ecosystem: Host-associated > Mammals > Digestive system >...
CGAAGCGATCAATCCGATTGGCAGATCCGTGTTATCCCCTATTGCTGCCGCAGGAGAAATGTGGCGTACCAAATCTGTCATGAAACCGTTAAAGGATACTTATATGAGAGTAGCTAAACGGAAGCCAACAGGTGAAATTATGAAAGATGCTGCCGGCAACGTCATTTTCGAAGAAGGTATTAATATCGGCAATCTTGCCGGCACATACGTAGCGGGCAGCGCTACCTTAGGCGTATTGGGCGGTCTGACCCATGATACCGCAGGTAATATTGATATTGCCGGAATTCCGATGATTTAATTATGGGTATTACAAATATAGGAAAAGCTGCGGCAGGTAAAGTCGCAGATGGACTGGAAAAAGTCGGCAGTGCCGCATTTACGGCAGCAGGATTAGCTACGGAGTTCGCGGTCGGAACCGGCGAATTTATTTCGAGAGGATTAGAATACAATCCGAAATTTACGGACTCCATATTTCGGATAAAATTTACGAAACCGGCCCGTCACTTAATGTATGCCGGCGGTTTTGCTGTAGGCTTAAAAGAAGCTTACGAAGATTATCGGGAACGGCAGATGGGTGTGCCAAGCGGCGAAGTGGTCGGTCCTACCCCGAGAATTTCTTATACCCGGTTCGGGGAAGAAATGGGCGCGACCGGCGATCTTGTCTTCGCGATGAACCGTAACAGGAGGGGATAACGTATGGCATTTGCACCAATCGTAGGAAAAGCGTTCTCTCTGCTTCCTCATATCCTTGTTGGACATTATGCGATAAGTCAATATAGCGATTACCGTCAGGAAGGACGCGGCATGTTAAGTTCTGCCGGCAGCGCAGTCTTTGATGCGGCATTGCCGGAACTGATGGGGTTTGGTCCATATCTGGCATACGAAGGAATATCGCATGCGCCCAGTATGGTAATAGGTGGAGCTCAGTTCGTGGCTCGACAGAGCCGGGAATTGGAGCGTGCGACACGTGATCAGAGTCCGTTCCGGAATAATACGTTCGTTGATTCTCAGCAGATATATACAATGCGCCAGGCCGGTTTAGCTTTGGCAGAACAATCAAAATACGCGCTTCAGCACTCCTTGATGGGCGATGAAGCCAGGTTTATGCATAGGTAATCATGAAAATTCAACCATTAGCAAAAGCCTTAAAAGGTGGAACAAAGGCTTCAAGAAAAGCTGTAGGAACACTAAAAAGAGCTCTCGATGATGTTAATGCTGTAAGAACATTACAATCGGAAGAAACAGCTCTTAAAGCATTAGGAGAAGTTAGAGCAGACAAAAGTGTCTATCGTTATGCAGACGTATTTAGTAAAGATGCAGCTTTGGGAGAAGAAGGCGTCGGGACAGTTGCAAATATAAATTTCTTAAAAGGTATAAGTGCAGAAGAACGGGCTGCAGTTGAACGAGCGTTTCCTTCAGAAGAAGGAGCACGAGTTGTAGCGGCTGAAGCGCAAGGAAAGAATTTATACTATGAAGGACTTTTAGAGAAAGACAAAGGCCTGCGAAATTTAAAAACAGGCGAATTATATTCTGCTGAAATTGAAGCCAAAGAAGCGGCAGAACAGGCAGCACAAGGAGCCCCGACACCAGCACCTTCTCCTCAGCCACAACCAGCTCCGGCACCTCAGCCTGCACCCGGTCCACAACCAGCACCTGCTCCTGGCCCTGCACCTACTCCTCAACCGGCTCCAGGGCCTACACCTAGTCCTCAGCCTGCTCCTGGGCCAAGCAGCCAAACAGGAGCTCCGGTAAACAATGGAACAACATCCTCAACGCAAAATGCTAACACTCCACATTTAAATCTAACACAAGCACAACAAAATTATTATAATCCAGAATGGGATGTAACAGAAGCAGGATTGGTGAGTCAAGGAAAAATGACTCCTGCTGAAGTTGCAAAAGAAAGGTCTGCTCGACGCAAAGCAGCATTTCAAAAAGAATCTGATCCGTTAAAAAGGAAACTACGGGCAGAAGTAAATGAATATAACTATGATGAAAAACGATTTGACGAATTATTTAATAATGATAAAACTGAAACTCCTTTTGCCAGAGGCGTTAAAATTGCATTAGGTGCGGCCGTCGGCGGAGGCTTGCTCGTCAAGGCCTTATCCGACAATCGCGGCAGCCAGAACAATGCCCAGTTATACGGCCAGCAGCCGTTATATTAATAACGAGGTAACGAATCATGGTTCATTCCAAGAAACGCAAAGGCGGATGCAAAGGCCGCTGAAAAGAAAAACCGGGCCGGTTGAAAGCCGGCGCCGGTTCTTCTTTTTTATTCGATTTCATCCTCTTCAGGCGTAGCCAAAAACGGAGATTCTGTCATGATGTTCAGGATTTCTTTCAGACAGATCCGGTTCTTATACTGCTTCTCATTACAGGAATATGTGTAATAGGAAATATCCGCCGGTCCGTAAGGACGGGAATCCGTTATGATATCTCCTTCTTCCAGACTGATTGCGTCAAGAATTTCCCGTTCCGATTCCGTATCGTATAATAACGCGTGCGGATCATGTTCCTCAACCAGCGTTCTCGAAAAATAATGTTCTTTTGTCGGTTTAAGTATCTTACGGAACACATAATTCAGAAACATGATCGTTTCGTCTGCTGAAATCGTGTCATTTTTTAACTTTGAAAATAATGTATCAGGATCTGTTTCCTTCGTAATCAGATTGGCCACATGGGCAAACATATCACCCTGAAGTTCCATGCTGTTTAATTTATGAAGCACATCTTTGTCCGGGTATTTTCTCGTTTCCGGACCCGTATCCAACAGATAAAATAATTCTTCCATAATTTACCGCACCTCCTTACTGAAATCAGTATAACAGAATCCCGTAAAATATACAAGTCAGACAGAAAACGGGATAATGTTGGGACTGCGGCGTAATTAACATACCGAACAGCCATAATATATAAAAGATTAGTCCAACCGTTGGACTAATTCAGGGGCTGTTCCTATTATTCCAAAGGAGTTATCCTATGTATCTGAAATTTTCCAAGACCTTAAAAGATTCGGTCCTGACCGTAAATCTGTCCCTGACCGGGAATACGACCGAAGAAACCCGCGCGATTCGGCAGCTGGGTGCACCGATGGTCACGCTTCTGAAAGATTATCCGACGTCCGGTACCGCCGTCGATATCAACAAGTCCGTTGTTGCTTTTACTGATACCGAAGTATTCCAGGGAACGCCGGATACTCTTCAGGATGTTATTGCCGAAGGGCAGGAATTTATTCTCGATATCAAGGAAAAAGTAACGGAAGCCATGATCGACCTGCTGACCCGCTATGCAGAGATCCAGGCCGAGATTTCCAAGACGTCCGGTTCCATTAAAATCGAGACCGGTTCCGTTTATTCGTCCGGTGCTATCGAAATCGAGGATTAATAAGTAGCCGTTATGTCTGAACAGATCTCGAAGATTGAACTCGAGATGATCCAGAAAATCCATCGTAATCCCGTTCTCTGGGCCAAGGCCTACCTTATTACATATGACGCGGTCCAGAAGAAATATACGCCCTGGACAGCCAGATGGTACCAGGCCGAAATGCTTCAGGACAGAGGCCGCCGTAAGGTATACCGCTGCGGCCGGCGTACCGGCAAGACGGAAACGATGGTCGTCGAATCCCTGTATAACACAAATGTTAATCCTGAATTCGTCGCAATGTTCGTAGCGCCTTATGAAAATCAGATCCGCCTGATCTTTGACCGTCTTCGTGCTTTAATCGAAGCTTCTCCTATGATTAAGGAAGGCGTAACACGGTCCACAAAGAATCCGTACGCAATCGAATTCGATAACGGATCCAAGATCGTCGGCTTTACGACGGGTGCTTCATCCGGTTCGGGCGGCGCGAGCCTTCGCGGTCAGCGTGCCGATATGATTATCTGCGATGAGATGGACTATATGGGCGACTCCGATTTCGAAAATATTTCGATGCTCGCAGCTGAACGGGCGGACATCTCGATCATCTGCTCTTCTACGCCAACCGGTAAACGCGGTTGGTTCTGGAAGATCTGCCAGAAGGAATCGGGCTATTCCGAGCATTACCATCCGAGTACCCATAACCCGAACTGGAGCGAGGAAATGGAGGCCGAGTTTCGGTCCGAACTGACTGAACTGGGCTATATTCACGAAGTTCTTGCCGATTTCGGCCCGCAGGATACGGGCGTATTCAATAAGGACTGTCTCGACAAGGCACGGGACATTGACAATTTTACCTATGTGCCGTTAACCCAGATTCAGGAATTTGCCCGGCAGCGGGAAGGACGGGATACGCCGCGAAATATCGCGCCCGTCGGCAACCGTGTGCCGAGAAACATATTCCGGACAATGGCGGTCGACTGGGATAAATACGGAGCGTCCAGTTCGATCCTGATCCTGGATTTCGATATGGAATATCAGCGGTTCCGCATCATGAACCGGATCGAAATTCCGAAATCCGAATATACCTATGATAATGCGATCAACATGATCGTCCACCTGAATGCGATTTATGAACCTTCATGGATCTACGTAGACCGTGGAGCAGGTAAACAAAAATCTAAGTATCGTATGTAATATGACAGGCCCACAAGTAATACTTCCATAAAAAAGTATGGAGGTATTATATAGTGACCAGTCCTGAATGGTTAAACCAAGCAATCGATCTTTATACAAATCAACATATGACATTTGTCGAGATAGGGCAGCAGTTACATGTTGGTAGAAAAACAGTTAGTAAATATCTTAATCAAGCCGGATTCCAATCAAATCCTAAATATATAAGGCATATTAATCCGGAAAAACTTCGAAAATATGATTATTCTATTGCAGATTCTGTCTTCGATAAAATTGATACCGAAGAAAAAGCTTATTGGCTTGGATTCTTATATGCCGATGGCTATATAGCAGAATTGAATAACTCAATAGAATTATCGTTAGAAGAATCAGATTTAAATCATCTTATCGCATATCGAAATTTTTTAGGATTAGAAAATAAGCCTTTTAATTATAAAAGAAGAAAATTGAATAACAAAGAGTTTTACTCTTATCGTTTCTCATTTAATTCTATAAAGACAAAACAGGCTTTAATACGATTAGGATGCGGCCCACAAAAGACATTTACATTAACGTTTCCAGATAAAGATCAAGTTCCAGATTCGTTAATTCATCATTTTATTAGAGGATATATTGACGGAGATGGATGTATTTACATAAGCCAAAATAAAATATCCGTTGAAGTATTGGGAACCGAAACGTTCTTAACAGGATATAAACAATGGGTAAACTTAGGAAATAGTAAGATTTACAATTTTAACCATTCTGACATTAAACGTGTAGTAAACAGTAATCGTCAAGCCTTAAACATACTGGAACGTATTTATGATCAGGCGACGATTTATTTAGAACGTAAACACAGAAAATACTTAGATTATCTTGCCGTCAGACAGAAAGACTGCAATAAATCTGTCTGAGTATGAGTGGGCAAAATCGGTGGAAGCTAAGTGCCAATGCATATGCTAATACCGAGGTAACTGCAAAGCAGTACCGTAACGCGTAGCAAGTGAAATAATCTTGCCAAGAGTGTCCGCTACCGTGCAGTCCGGCTTTGCCGGGTAAAAATGTACGCTAGACTGGGTTGGAATTGACCAACCGATGAAAATGAGGGAAACCTCCAGAGCCGCAGATAAAAAGCTGCGGGTTAATAACAATTCGGAATACCAAATTGAACGTCTGCATTTAATAGGTGAAAAGGATCCGGCTACGGGACTCAAAGTAAAGGTCAAAGGCTTCTCGTTCTCGAATAAATTGCCGATTCCTGATCCCATTACGAAGACGGTAACGATGGAACCGATGAAACCGTTCATGGTGAACCAGCTTGCCATCGCATTCGAACGGGGCCGGATCATGCTGTCTCCGTACGACGATACCCTGTATAAACAGCTCGTCGATTATTCTGTCGTCCGGATCGGTGCCAACGGGCAGCCGGTCTTCACGGACGAAAACGAGCATTTTGTCGACTGTCTCGGTCTGGCATATCTTGCGTTTGTTCTCGAATTCCCGGATGTTACGAAGACGGTAAAACGGCTTGAGTTCACATCAAAGATTATACTTTCCAACAAAGAAATCGGTGCCGATAAGACAGTCGGTCTGTCTTTTATGAATAACGGAGTAAAAAATCCGTGGCTCGACAAAGTCGACACGTCCGAGATACGCGGGGAACGTGCTTCCTATTTTAAAGTGCCGTTAGGCAAACCGCTCGCAAAAAATAATTCGTTTTCCTGGGGTAACCGTTTTTCAAAAGGTAATAACGTCGGAGGAAATAATCGGAGGATGTTCTGACTATGGATGAAGAGGATTTAACACTACTATATCGTCCGGACATTAATATCGAGCGCGATTACCGTTCCGATGGTATTATCCTGCATGAACCGAAAACGAACGAGCCGGAAACAGAACCGCCGATACCCCAAACACCGATTGAAGAAGTTATCGAGCAGGCAAGAGAAACGACGGAACTCTTATACCGGATCCGGAACATCACAAGCCTGCTACCGCAGGAAATGCAGGAAACGACGGAAGATCTTCTTGACGTCGTCATATTGAATAACATTAACAATACCTATGCACTTGAAGAAATCGCAGCAACGGAAGAAGAAGACAAATACGAAGTCTACCCGGAACTCCATGAGTACGAAACAGAGACTCAGTCCTACACATTTGACGACGAAGACTGGCCCGAGATGACCTCGTCCGGGTTCACGTTCATCATCGAAAACAATAAGGATAACTGGGATTTGGCACAGGAACAGTATCTGTTTGATTCAACCGCAATAACGAAGATATTTGCCGACGACTATAACGATAAAATGCAGAACTACGTCTATCAGCTCATGACGGCGATGGACGAAGTCGGCCTTTCTGATCCGATTGCCTTAAACCAGGCTTATGAAGGGGAAACCGTAGACGGAATCCCCAGCAACTACCAGAACCTGAGTGACCGGATCGTACGGGAACAGGACAACGTGGCGGAATACGCGGATCTTTTTAAGAAGACCCACGATATGAATACGACGAACGAAGTATTCGCCGCTTATGATATCGCGGCCCAGTCCCGTGTCCGCTACTTAAAAGAACAATATAAAAATGAAGCGGCCGACAGTTATCTTGACGTATATGACCGGGAATATTTAGCCAAGTCCCGGGACGAATACGAGCATCGGTATCAAAATTCCCGTAACGACCTGTACCGGTTCCTGCATTCCGCCGTCGAGATTTCCGGCATCCTGCTGCTGGCACAGCTTATGGTCGCCGTATGCAAATGCTCGCTTCTAAAGAAGAAGGTCAACGTCTTTAAGAAGAAAGAACCCAAGACCTCTGCCGTTAACAATTCGACGACCGCAAAAGGCGCGATTGCGAAGTCTGAAGACGATAAGAAGAAAACAGAAGAGGTCAAGAAGGAAGACGAGAAGAAGAAGGCGGAGAATTCCGAAGCCAAAAAGGCAACCGATAAAAAAGATCCGGATAACCAGAAAAAGAAACTGGAAGACAAGAAGAACAAGAATCCACTGCTTGGCAGGAAGAAGCGGGTCGTCGATAAATCGAAACCGAATTTCCGCGATTATATTGCCGGCGGTAAATTCAAACCGCAGAAACAGGGTAAGACGAAGACCGTGAACCGGGACGGCGAAAACGTAAAGATTACGCAGTCGCTTAAGCAGGCTAAACGGCGGGCTATCATAAAAGGACTCACAAAAAATGAACCTAACACTTAGAAACTTAAGGCAGCGCATCGCTAATGCGATTGCTCCGGTACCGGTCAAGGAAGCGGGCGCAACACAGATTACGAATACGAACCTGAAACAGTTCCAGATCAAACATCTGGGATACAAGCCGGATTCCGACGATTACGTAGCGGCTGAATCCGATCTGGCCGAAGTCCGTTCCGCAATCGAGACAGACAGTTATATTAAAGTTGCTTTGGATAAAACATTCCAGCTCGTATTTAAAGCCGGTTACAAGATTTCGTCCAAAAACGAAAAAGCTGTCGAATATCTGAAGCAGCGTCTTGCCGTTATGGCTTTCGGTACCGGCGTTCCCTGGGACGTTATGCTCGAAGAATTGGCCCGCGACCTTGTATTTTATTCAAACGCGTTTTGGATCAAATCCCGGATCGACAAAGTTATGGGCGGACTCCAGGCTAAGCCCGTCCTCGGAAAGAAACCGGTCGGCGGATATTTCCGTACCGATCCGACGACGATCGAGATCAAACGGGACAATTCCGGCACCATTAAAAGTTACAAACAGCAGGAAGGTTCGGAAGAAAAAGAATACAAGGCGGAAGACGTCGTCCATTTCTATGTGGACCGGGAAGCCAACAACAATTTCGGCACTCCGCGCGTATTGGCCGCACTGGAAGACGTCCGTATCCTTCGTAAGATCGAAGGCAATACATTGTCGCTGATCTATCGTTTCACGATTCCGTTATACCAAATGATTATCGGTTTGCCGCAGGAAAATATGATGGCAACCGATAAAGAAATATCCGACGCGCAGGACCAGCTGAATAAGATGCCGCTGGACGGCATCATCATTACGAACGAACGGACTGCCTTTAAGGCAATCGGTGCCGAAGGCAAGGCAATTGAAGTTGCCCCGTATCTTCAGTATTATGAGCGCCGTGTCTTTACCGCACTGAATATGTCCGAAGCCATGATGGGCCGCGGCGGAAGCAAGCAGGACGCGGATTCCATGGAAGGAATGCAGCACGATACGGTCAAGTATTTCCAGAAGATGATCAGCATCTTCATTGAAAACTGCGTCTTTAACGAACTGTTGCTGGAAGGCGGGTTCAACCCGATCTTCACGCCGGACGACTGGGTCTCCTTTGAATTCAACGAAATCAACCTCGATACAAAGGTCAAGATGGAAAACCATGAAATTCTGAAGTATCAGTCCAATGCAGTAACCTTCGAAGAAGTCCGCCGTGCATTGGGCCGCGAGACAGAAGGCGTCGACGAAGGACGGCTTTACAACAATATGATCACGACGCAGAGTGCGTTGGAACTGATCGATGCCAAGGCCAAGGCGGAAACGTCCGGAGCCAGCGGCAATGTCAAGAACGGGAAATCGCCGTCATCTAAACCGTCGGGCGAAGCAAACAGCATCGCACGGCCTACGAATCAGAGCGGAACGACAAGCGCCAAAATAGGGGAGTCGGAAATTCCGGTTCAGGAAGACGAAAACGAAACGATTGCCCGTATCCAGAAAAAAGAATCGCATGAGAACGAATACCGCGAACTTTTCCCGCAAATGTATAAAAAATACGGGCTCATGCGTAATGAATGTAACGAAAGAGGTAATGTTTCCAAAGGACGCGTGGCCAAATACACAGCGGAATTGCAAAATGCTCTTAAAATATATCTTCTCGATTCCGCCAGGCAGGGCTACGCACAAGTACAATTATCGGATCACCAGGTAGTGCTCCGCGATGTTGACATAGATTGCAGCGACGTGATCCACGCAGCCGACAGAACGGTCGAACGGTTCGTTAAGGACCTGGCCGAGAAAGCCGGTCGTGAGGGTGCGGACGTTGCAAGCGTTTTTGACTATATGGAATATCGTCTGCGTTTTGCCTGTGTCTACTATGCACAGAAGGCCTTTAACTATGGGGTGGTCAAAGGCTACGCAGTACAGGGCGTAAAAACACTCCACCTCGATCTGACTGATACTCATAAGGATCGCAAGCCTACTGTCCATACCGATAATTTTGACATAGATTCCATTCCTCCTTTCTCATCGTACTGCAGCTGCAGTATCAAAAAACCAAAACAGAGGAGCAAAGCATGAGTCTCTTATTCAAGGAATATGGGCAGTTCGTACCGGTTAACGATACGGACGTGCCGATACATCTGCAAGAAGCGGAATTCAATGACCTGAGCGAACCTGTTGCGGGAACACTGATGGTAGAACTCGAAGGAATACATTCGTATCCGTTTAGCACCCGTAATTTCACGCGGTATATGCCGGAAGCACTGAAAGACAGTGTACCCCGCTGGACTACGCCGTATCTGAAGCCACTGATCAAGCATCATAACGATCAGGATGGAAAGATCATTGGCCGTGTCTATGCGGCGGAATATTCCGAAGTAACGGGTGTTAAAGATGCTGGTGGTCTGATTTTTACGATTGCGGTCCCCGACCAGGAAGCGGCACGCGATGTCCAAAGCCGTTTGTTAGAGACAGTATCGATTGGTGTTTCCGCCAACGACGTTCGCTGTAGTGTATGCGGTGCCCAAATTACCGATGCCAAGGAAGGATGTCCGGAAGGGCATATCCGCGGCACGAAGTATGAAGGGCAATACTGTTTCTGGGACATCTACGCAATAGACCCAAAAGAAATTAGTTACGTCATTGTGCCGTCCGACCCGTACGCCAAGAATCTCCGTACTTATGTAGTAGGAGAGCAGGACATCTCCTTGGCGGCGGCAGACGACGGCAGTCAGGGACTTACCCTGCAAGAAAATACCGGAGGCATAGACCCGACCGAAATGGATTTAAAGAAACAATTAGAAGAAGCCACTGCGAAAATCGCGGAGCTGGAAAAGGCGCTGGCAGAATCCAAAGCAGCCAATAAAGCTGTTGAAGAAGCCGAGGCGCTGAAAGCTGAAAACGAAACGTTAAAAGCAGAAGCAGAAGCGATGAAAGCAGAGCTTGATAAACTGAAAGAAGCCGCCGAGGCGGACAAGAAAGCGGTGGAATCCGCTGAATCTGCCACTACGGCTGCAAAAGAGGAAACCGAAGTACTGCGCCAGGAAAAAGAAGCGGCAGAAGCTGCCGGTATCAAGACGCAGGAAGCGTTCCGTGAATTCGTTGCCAAGGTTCTGAACGATTACCGTAAGATCATTGGCAAGACCGAATTGAAAGAAGAAGAGCTGAAGGACCGTTCTATGGATTCTCTGAAGGATTCCATCGGCGATCTCCGGGAAGAGATCGTGGCCCTGAAGACCATCGACATGAAGGAAGGCCAGGTGCCGAACCCGACCCTGCCTCCGCCGGATGGGAAACCCGGGAAGACCGACCACGAATATCGTAACGTAGACCTTTCCGAAGGCCTGCAGAAGCTCTTCAGCAAGATCGTTTAATTTTTTACTAAGGAGAATACTTTAGAAAAATGGCAATTCATCCGCATGATTCCTTCTATACGAAGGATATCCTCCAGCCCGGTGCCCATGGTGAGCAGTTCGTAGCCAATCTGCCCGGGTATCGCTCCGACGAAGTTCGCATTAACCGTACGAACAATCGTCTGAGCATGACCGACCATGACGTACCGAGTATTAAATATGATTTTGATGACCGTATGCCCGTTCTGTTCCGGTATGGGTTTGCGTACGGGTTCAACCAGATTGTGGTGCCGAAAGGCCGTATCGTTGCCGTGGATCCGAACATGTCTACCGTTGATTTCGAAACCAAGGTTCCGCACAATGTACTGACCCTGGCCAACGGCGGCGTACCCGTTCGTCTGCGTGAGACCACCGATACCTATAAGGCTGTTGAAAATACTGCTCTTGACAGCGGTAAATCCCTTGACCTTGTTTCCAATGAAGGTTCCGGACAGATGGTAGCCAATGTCGGTAAAGACTGGGCACCGCTGATCGGCATGGAAGATTCTTATACTGACAAAGTATATCGTCCGTTTGCCAAGACCACTGTGGAAAACGAAGGCGAAGCCAATGAATCCACCACTGTTTCCTTTAATTCTGCTGCACAGCAGCTGGACGATGCAGGTTATACCGTTAACGTGGAAACCGGCCGTGTCGTAGAAAAGAGCGGCGGCGCCGAAGTAAATACCGTTCGTGTCGGCAATATTCCGATCGGTATGATCGAGCGCAACGAATATACCCGTGATATCGATGCTTACAACGGCATTATGCCTGGCCCGGTACGTACCGATGCTCTGGTTGAAATGCCCTGGTTTGCATATAAAGACAAGGCAGAAAACAACCTGTGGGGTTCCGTATATGGCCTGCTGCTGCCCGGCGACCTGGTAAAATCCGACGAAAACGGCCGTATCACGAAGAGTCCGCTGAGCGATCCTTCTATCGTAGCCGAAATGTCTGTCGGCGAATATGAAGCAGAACGCCGTCAGGTAGTCGGCGAAGTATATGCTACTTCCAAAGCACTGCTGCCGGAAGGCTCCGCCAAGTGGGCTACCTGGGCACTGGCTGACCGCCTGAATTATGAAGAATTTAATCCGACCGTATACAGAGAAACCAACCGTCGCAACGAGGATGCGATCAACAACAGCCCGCATAACAGCACCGGCGAATATCCCGGCTATCCGTTCGACAAAGCGTTTAACAACAGCAATCTGCATATGCTGGGCGCTAACCTGCGCAACGGCAACTATGATCCGCGCATGGACGCCGAATGGCAGTACAGCGAACTGGGTATCCCCGGCCTGACCGACGGCTACAACGCCGTAGTACAGGAAATGCCGGAAATGAAAGCAGGCGAAATCCATAAACACGACACCGACGTGGATTATATCGACGAATATTTCCGTCTGAACCATGTAAACGTGATTCCGGAAACGCTCCAGATCAAACTTGTCGGCGCCGACGGTTCGGATATCGGATCCTGGACCAACTGCGTGGAAGGCGCTACCCTGATGACTGGCGCCCTGAAGGTAAAATACGTCAACGCATTACAGGGCATCGTAATCATCGAAGTCGTAAAAGGTGCCAACGGCGCTTACGCATTCGATAGCACGGCTGCCACCTCTCTGCCGGTATCTGTTAAGTTTAAATATTCCAAGCGCGGCCTGGCCGGCGTACCGACCTGGATGGACTGGGACGGCTGCGTAGGCTCCGTGCACGTATTGCTGACAAAATAATTAAGCGGCCGCGGGCACGATGCTCCTTCCTCCTGGCTAACTGCCCGCACCCTTAATATATATTTTTACGAGGAGACATTTTATCTAATGAAAATTCAAGAACTGCTCACTGAGAACAATACGCTGCGCGAAGCTGCAAAGGCACAGTGGGCTGATTATAAAGCTGGAAAGATCAAAGAAGCGCCCGAAGTACAAGTCGAGTCCTTCGATATGATCGAAAAGATGTGCCTGAACTCCCTGGGCGATTTCAGCAAGGGCCGCGTGACCGTACAGGAAACCCTGCATTCCACCGATACCGTAAAGCTGATCCCCAAAGTGATCGAAGGCAAACTGCGTGAAGCGGCCGAACCGGTTTATCTGGCTACCCGTTTCATGAAGACTGTAACCGTACCGTCCGGAAATTCCGCCGTATACGTGATCCCCATCGTGGGCGAACTCGTAGCGCATGAAATTTCTGAAGGCGGACGTTACCCGGAAGAGTCCGTTGACTACAGCACCCTGGAAAATGGAACCTTCGAAGTCCGTGTTAAGAAAGTCGGTCTGAAGGTATCCATTACTGAGGAAGCTGTAACTGACGGCGCCTGGGACATCATGGGCATTAACATCTCCAAGATGGGACGTGCCATGGCCCGCTATAAAGAAGAACTGTGCTTCAACGCATTCTCCGATCACGGTCATCCCGTATTCGACAATGCGCTGCGCACCCAGAAACCGGAAGCCGGCACCAGCGGCCGCGCTGCCGACGGTTCCTATAACGACACGCTGGCTGTAGAAGATTTCCTGGACCTCGTACTGGCACTGATGGGTCAGAACCGTGTTCCGACCGACGTAATCATGCATCCGCTGACCTGGGTTGTATTTGCACGCAACTCCATGATTGGCAACGGCATGACCTTCGGCGCCATGGGCGGATCCCAGATGCATCCGTGGGGTGCAACCCAGGGAACCCCGGGCTTTGCCGGCTTATCCGCTGACCAGGGCCCGCAGAAGCTGATCATGACGCCGGAACAGACCCAGAACCGTCTGCCGATGCCGATTCGCATCAACTTCAGCCCGTTCGTCAAATTCGATAAGATTAATAAGAAATTTGATATGTACGTTATCGACGCCAACGAAGTGGGCGTCATCGCCCAGCGTGAAGCGCTGACCAACGACAACTGGACCGATCCGGAACGCGACATTCGCTTGCTGAAATGCAAGGAACGCTATGGCATCGGTATCCAGGACAATGGCCGCGGCATCGTCGTAGCACGCAACCTGGCCGTAGCTCCGACCTACCCGATTCCTCCGACTGTACGTGTACAGAGCGAAGTTTCCGGTACGATCGAAAATACTGGCAACTAATTAACCGTTATTTCGATACGGCGGCGTTAACTCTGCCGCCGTATTTTTGCATATGAGGTATCTATGTTAGACAAAGTAATCGCAGAGATCCGTCTGGCGCCCGGTGAAGTAGGGTACTATGACGATTATTCCCGTATTTATCTGAATTCCGCACGGCCCGTAGCCAAGATCTACGCAGGTATGAATACGACCCAGATCCGTAAAAGCATTCGTTCCGGCCGTCTGCAGCTGATTTCCGGTACTCTGGATGTAGCTGCTGCTAAACCGAAACAGACCGTTGAACAGAAGCCGGTTAAAAAAGAAGTACAGGTCCCGAAACCGGAACCCGTTCCGGAATCTGTAGAAGTGCCTGCGGCAGAACCTGAACCGGTAGCAGAACCGGTTGCAGAGCCGGTAGAAGAACCGGTTGCCGAAGCTGCTCCGGCAGAACCGGCTGAAGAAGCTCCTGCCAAACCGAGACGCCGTCGTAAAAAAGCGGAATAACGAAACCGGGAAAGAGGTAAACCATGTTCAAAGAATTTAACCTTCTTTCCGTCCGGTCAGACGCGGCCGAGAAATGGATCGATCTGACCTTTAATTTCGATGTCCAGCCCGAGTCGGTCACCGGCAGTTCCCTGATCGTAACGCGGGTCAGGGACGATAAACATATCCCGTTCCGGTACGGTGTCGAAAATGACGTGATCCGTCTTGTTTTCGACGACTGGTTTTCTCCTAATGAGGAGTATTTCCTTATCATCAATAAGGAAATCCGGAACATCATCGGACAGCCGCTCCTGCATACGGTGCGGCGCCGGATCGTTTTCAAGTCCGATGTCGTAAACAAGATCCGTATTGTCAGTCCGCATATGTACGAGAAAATCGATACACTTTCTTTCGTCCTGGAAGACAGTGAAGATCCGCCGTTTGGCCGGTACTATGTGGAAATTGCGCCGGAGAACCGGTTCTATACGACGGTCTGCCGGACTAACGTAACAGACCTGTCATTTTCCGTATCTTTGCCCGACCTGAAACCGGGACAGTATTATATCCGCGTCCGGGCACAGCAGGGCGACGCATACGGTCCCTGGTCTCCTATTGCGACATTCATTTATAAGGAAGAACCGGAACCGGAATTTCCCATCGAGCCTTTAGGCGGCGATAAGGAAATGCCGGGTGCTTTTGATGACCTGTATAACGCAAAGACCGAGATCCTCTCCGACAATATTCTGGAAGAGGAAGATGCGGCTGCCGCAGCCGAAATCGAAGTCGAACAGGATCTGGAAGTACTGTCTTATCCGGAAAATGGCGTTACGCCGCAGAACCGGCAGCTCGTATTTGAATTTGACCGGGAACTGGATCCGGATTTAATTGAGTCCGTAATCGTGATACGAAAGGATTTTTGACGATGGAAATATTGAAAGACGTAACCTATGAGGTCATCGACAATATCCTGATCGTTACCTTGCCGGAAGACATTAAGGATAATTCCCAGTACGAAGTTCGCATTAAAGGGCTTCAGTCCAGGGACGGACGGTCTCGGCTTGATTCTTTCCAATACCGAATCACGACTGCGTTAACGCCGTCTTATTGTGATGTATCCGATGTAGCCGTGCTTCAGGATACGTTTGGCATTTCCGAAAATACGATCCTTTACTATATCCGGGAAGCATCCAAATATGCGGATTACGTCGTGGAAAATACGGCGACGGTCGGCACTACTTCTGTCGTTACGGAAGTTACGCTGCCGATTAAGAATTTCGTCATCACAAAAGTCATGTTGGACTGTCTTCTGAACGCGTTCATCAATAAGGCGGCCGGTGCCGGGATCAAAGGAACGCTGGGCAAGATCTCCTTTGAGAATACGGAAAAGTATGCGTCCAATATCGACGATTTGCTCGACTTCCTGAAGGCACAGCTCAAGATGTGGCTCGATGCTTTGAAAGGGCATCATCTGGAAGGCCGCGCAGCGCCTGTCTGGGCTAAGAAAGGTTACAAGACGCAGAATCCGACTACGTTCGAGCAGCTTATCAACGATATCAACCGGGAACCGCCTACGCCGGTATAAGGGTGATATAACATGCGTTACTTCGACGAAAACATTCTTGCCCTTATCAATATGCTGGAATACGATATGTACGTTATCCAGCCTGATGCCCGGATTGATTGCGTATGCAAGAATTATGACACCAGGCAGGGTAATCCGCGTTGTCCGCGTTGCCTGGGAACGGGACAGAAAATTAAGATCCGGAAGATTCGCGGCGTACGTCAGCCTGACAATATCTCATACGATTCGATGAGTATCACGTCAGAAAAAGGCTGGTACTTTTTCAAGAACGACTATAAGATCAATCGCGGTGATCTTTTGATCTGGAACAACGAAGTAGAAGAAGTCGTCAAGGTAGACCGTTACTGTTCCGACAGCAACATGCCCGTATATTATTATTGTGAAGTGGTCCGGAAGAAAGCGGATGTACGTCCGCTTCTCGTAAACTTTTACCGGGCGATCCGGGGGAAACGATGACAGACGACACCATTTTATTGATCGGACTGGACAACACAAAAGTTAATACGGACCGCGTCTACGAAACAGACCGGTATACCCAGCTTCTTGACGTTTACGGTGAAGATACCATCTTTGCCGAACCGTTCCGGATTCTTCAGGACCAATTCGACGCACAGCATATCTTGGTCATGAATCTGGATTCCTGGGACGATATCCGGAATTCCGATGAGATTTTCCGGCAGTATGATTTTTCCTATATCGTACCGCTGGGTCTGCGATTAACCGACAGTTACGACAACGTCTTTGAGGATAAACGGTATTACTATGTTCAGTATCTCGTCTGGATGACGGAATATGCTGCTTCCACGGTAATCGTGACCGGGCTGCACAGCAGCAATTTCAATACGCTGACGGAATACCTGATTTATGAACACAGGCAGATAGATACGGTAGCTCCGTATCTGATGAACCTGCGGCGCAATAATCTGATTTACGTATCTAACGGGCTGAAAAAATATAAAGACGCAAACGTGGTTCTGGCCGGCATGCTGTTAAACGATATATCCGAATATCCGCTTCAGGATTTCATCGGAGAAGCTTATTGGGATATGGATTACAGCGATGTCGACTTCAACCTCGTATGGTTCCGCAACAACTACCTGCGTCCTACAACGGTAGAGAATCTGAAGAATTTCGCCGATGTCAGCATTATCAAAAGCGTACTCGTAG
>Ga0310690_10005377_pt1 | contig 17423 bp, 11 predicted proteins | sample AusTroGonzalo_MG_2_FD_207661 | JGI IMG/M metagenome (GOLD analysis project Ga0310690, IMG submission 207661) | Bovine rumen microbial communities from tropical cattle in Woodstock, Queensland, Australia - Gonzalo_04 (v2) (version 2) | ecosystem: Host-associated > Mammals > Digestive system >...
GTACTGGGTATGGAGGCCTTCTTGCCGGGTAGCCAGATTGACATCCGTCCGATCCGCGACTACGACCAGTTCGTAGGCAAGACGATGGAGTTCAAGATTGTTAAGATCAATCCTGAGTTCCGCAACGTGGTTGTTTCGCACAAGGCTCTCATCGAAGCCGAGCTCGAGGCACAGAAGCGTGAGATCGTCAGCAAGCTCGAGAAGGGCCAGGTACTCGAAGGTACGGTTAAGAACATCACCAACTACGGTGTATTCATCGATCTGGGTGGCGTAGACGGTCTGATCCACATCACCGACCTGAGCTGGGGCCGCGTAAGCGATCCGAAAGAGATTGTACAACTTGACCAGAAGATCAACGTCGTTATTCTTGACTTCGATGAGGACAAGAAGCGCATCGCTCTTGGTCTGAAGCAGCTGACCCCGCATCCTTGGGACGCTCTTGACGCTAACCTGAAGGTAGGCGACAAGATCAAGGGTAAAGTAGTTGTTATGACCGACTACGGAGCATTCGTTGAGGTTGCCGACGGCGTAGAAGGCCTCGTGCACGTCAGCGAGATGAGCTGGAGCCAGCATCTGCGCTCGGCTAACGACTATCTGAAGGTAGGTCAGGAGGTTGAGTGCGTCATTCTGACCCTCGACCGTGCCGACCGCAAGATGTCACTCGGCATCAAGCAGCTCAAACCCGATCCATGGGAGACCATCGAGACGAAGTACGCTGTTGGTACACGTCACTTCGCCAAGGTGCGTAACTTCACAGGCTTCGGCGTATTCGTTGAACTGGAAGAGGGCGTAGAAGGCCTGATCCACATCAGCGACCTGAGCTGGACGAAGAAAATCAAACATCCGAATGAGTTCACCCAGATTGGTGCAGAGATCGAAGTTATCGTTCTCGACATCGACAAGGAGAACCGCCGTCTGAGCCTTGGTCACAAGCAGCTTGAGGAGAATCCTTGGGAAGAGCTTGAAGCCAAATTCGGTATTGACACCATCGTTACCGGCAAGGTGCTTGACATCACCGACAAGGGTGCCACCATCCTGCTGGACGAGGGCGTAGAGGGCTTCTGCCCGACCCGTCACCTGCAGAAGGAGGACAAGAGCCCGGTAGCCGTAGGCGACGAGCTCGACGTTAAGGTTCTGGAGTTCAACCGCGACGCTAAGCGTATCCTCGTTTCGCACCTCCGCACATGGGAGGAGCGCAAAGAGGCTCCTGCTAAGGAGGCTAAGGCTGAGAAGAAAGAGGCTGCTCCTGAGCTGCCGAAGGTTGAGAAGACCACTCTCGGTGACATCGACGTACTGGCTAACCTCAAGGCTTCGATGGAAGCTGAGGCTAAACCTGCAAAGAAAGCTCCGGCTAAGAAAGAAGCCGCAGCCAAGGAGCCTGCTAAGAAGGCTACCAAGAAAGCTGCTGCCAAAGAGGAGGCTGCTGAGTAATCAGAACAGGTACATCCTGACAAACGGAAAGCGAACCGTGTGGTTCGCTTTCTTTGTTGTACAGTAGATGATTGGATACTATAGACTGCCCAAAAATGGCATTATACATACAAAATGACTAATTTTAATAATTAATATTCAATAATTGCTATTTTTTTTGCCTGAAAATTTGTTAATATCAAAATATTTTTGTATCTTTGCAGCCGTTTTATAAGACCTATGGCTAACGAAACAGGCTTTTTAGGTGCATTACTATTGTTTTTCTGTAAAAATTGTGATATACGGAAGATACTGAAAATCCTTAACAGAGTAAGTAAAGCCAATTCCCGAAGGCGAAAGAGGGAGAACTAACACAAATTAACCAAAACAATTATGAAAAAGGTATTATTTTTTGCAGTTGCCTGCGTGATGGCCTTGTCATTCGCTTCCTGCAAGAAGAATTGCAAATGCACCGAGAAGTACACAAAGGTTAGCCAGACCATTACGACTGACAGCCAGTACAAAACCTGCGCAGACATCCAAGACTTATTCAAATCAAAGGCAAAAGGAACAGGTCAAAGCTGGACCTGCAAAGAGAGCAAGTAATACACTTGACACGATAGGTCATCCGCACAGAATGACCTATCTTTTTTTTTCGCTACTGACTACTATGAGATATCTATCGATTATCTGCACGACTTTATTGGGATTAATGTTCCTTATATCCGCCTTCGCCAAGGCGTGGGACGGAGAAGCGTTTGCCGACATGCTCCTGTTATACGGTCCGCAATGGTTCAGTATCGGCGCACCAGTCATCATCATGATTGAAGCCGTACTGGGCATGTTCCTACTCCTACGCGTTCATCCCCGCATAACGGTTATGGCTGCTGATACGTTTCTGATAGTGGTCAGTCTTATCTTCGCATATGGCACATTGGCGCTTGGCATTGAGGACTGCGGATGTTTCGGAGCCTTGTCGCACATATATACCGGCAAACCATGGATGACATTTGCGCGTAACGGGGTTTTTCTGCTTATATCCGTTCCTGCTTGGATATACCCGTCAGGGGACAATGAAAAGTTACAGATGCCTAAACAGATTGCTACCCTACTCGCTTCCTCAGCAGCATGCTTTATATGCGGACTGGCGATGCATCGTTCATTTGACCTGCCGGACATCTTCTCTCCGAAACTCGACACCAGCGATCGGACTATGGAGAAACTCTGTAATATTTATCCGTTCTCTTCAGATTCTACGTATGTGGTATATCTGTTTTCGTTCTCATGCGCACACTGTCAGAACTCCTTTGCCAATGTGCAACAATTCGAACAATTTCATGTAGTGGACAAAGTGATGGGTATCGCTATTGATGACGCAGAGGCACATGAGCGCTTCTATCGCATATATCAACCGCAGATAAGCATTCTAACCATCCCGCATGACACAATGACACAAATCACTGGTCAGTTGCCGGAAGTACTGCTGATTAGAGACAAGCGGATACAAAGTATTGAGTCCGGATCAGTAACCTCACCGGGCATCTTTCTAGAATAATAAATCTTTTTCTTTTATCAAGATTTACTTGCATTATCACTGGGGAGCGGCTCACCGGTGAAGCGGTTCTTCTTGCCATAAACGACCAGACGGTCCAGTGCAACAAGCACTGCAGGTACGACTGTTAACGTCAGAATGATGGCCATTGTAGCACCTACTGCAATGCAACTGACTATATTGCTAATCATCAGATCGTCGATGAATATAGCCATTGCACCCGGTCCTACAGCCATAATCAGTCCAGAGGTCAGGATAGTACGTATTGAGCCTTTATAGGCGGCACAGACAGCGTCCACCTGAAGCATGGTCTTACGGTTCTCGCGATAGTAATTGGCAAACAGAATACCATAGTCGATAGTGGCTCCCATTAGTATGGCTTGGGCTACGAGGTAGGCCAGATAAAGCATCTGCCCTGTTGCCAAGCCTGCCACTACAACCATCGCATAGACAGCTGTCATAACGGTCAGCACGAGTATCGTAGGAACAATCACGGAACGGAAAGTCAGTGCTACAATCAGGAAGATTGCCAGCACGGTAAGCAGAGTTACCACATTCATTTCATGGTCAAAACCTCCGCGCATCTCTGCATACATAACCGATTCGCCTACGTAGTAGTGCTCATGGGGCAGACACTCGTCTGCATGAGCAGTCAGAGTTTCAACAAACGCATAGGTCTCGGGGGACTCTTTGGGCAGCGCAGACAGCACCACCATCAGTGAGTGCTTTTCATGCCGCAACTGACCTAAACCATCCTGCAACTGGGCTTTGACTGTCGAGGTCTGCGCACGCACGGAATCCGGCAGGAGATCAGCTAAACGCGGGTCATTCACCAGTGTGTCGCAAAGGTAGGCTACGAGTTGCTCAAAGCCGGCACGCATCGAGTCGCAACCGTTACAATGTGCAAAGCCGTAGTAATCGTACAACAACGACATCTGCGCCGCTGTTACGGAAGCGGATTTTACATTTGACAGTTTCATCAGTCGGGCCAGTTTGGCGGCCATGCGGTCAGCAGTATAAGTCTCGCCGCCAAACACCAGTTCGGTAAACAGCTCAGCCTGCTGGTCTTCCCGCGATGGAGCCTTATGTACGACATGAGGCGTATTTTCCGTTACAATAGCAGGTGCAGTATCCACACTTTGCCAAGGCGGCAGAGCAACAGCTATCGGATCGGGGACAGGTGCCACTATGTGATCAAGCGGCTCAAGACTCTCAGCATGCTCGGTATGCATATCATGATGTCCGTCAGACTGCTTCATCGTGTTCGCCATTGCCAACAACTGTTCGTCACTCAAGTTGTCTATACCAAATTCATGCAGGACAGCATTCATTTCTTCCGGCGTAAGAGAGGCGTTCTTGTTCGCCAGATCCATCAGTCGTGTACGCTGCGATAATTGTGTACGCTGCTCGTCTGAGATCATACCGGCCAGACCCGGGCGCTTAAACAAATCATCAACCAGCAGATGCACATACTGCAACGGTGACATTTTCTTTACGCCGGGCGCATAGCCGTATACCAGTCGTGTTTGCGTAGGCGTGGAGCCGATGAACAGTGACATCTCGTTGACTGACATAGGCAACCGGATAGCGGCGGTGTCGGTAAGTTTGTGCATTTCCACCGTAGCGGCAGATGTTTGCGTAGCATTCAGCCGTGCTACAAACGGCACGAGATCTATCTTGTCATCCTCCGGTTCAGGAGCAACTGCTTCCGGCTCCGGCACAACCGGAGTATCCTGTGCCATCGGTATATCCTGCGCTATCAGTTCCACAGCCGGTGTATCTGCCATTTCCGACTGGGGTTGAGCGACTGGTGTCGAGTCTGTCAGTGTGGCCTGCGGATTTGTAACGTCAACAGGTTCAGACTCCTGTATCACATTCTCCTCTGCTGCCATAACAGGGGAAACGTCCAACATGGATTGCAGGCGTTCTATCTGCGCTTTCATTTCATCATCCAGAAGCCCGCCAAACATGGGATTAGTTGCTACATGCGTATGCAGGAAGCGCGCCAGGTCGGGGAACGATAGTTCACGTTGCTCACCGCCATGCTGGCGTATATAGTACAGCATCTGCACAGTCTCCGGATTGATATATTCCAACGCCTCCGGCGGTACGGTCGCACCTTCCGGCATAAAATCCTTGAAGTCAGTAAGCAATGAACGTATATGCCCCGCCATCTCAGCTGCGGTGAGCGGACGGCTCATGAGTGTCGGATAAGAGATAACCGTCTCTATACCCTGATTCGCCATCAAGGTGTCCGCCAGGTTGTAGATAGAATCCTCATCCTGAGTGTCATAGACGAGCACAAACGGATTGAGCGATGGGAACACTTTCTCTATCTTCGATTCGGTAGAAGCCGAGAAGAAGAATGTAGTCTGCCGCGAGAAGTACCACGAGCCGAGGAACAACAGCAACGCCCCGATAGCCATCGGTAGTTTGTGGCGGGAGACAAAACGTGCCATACCGTCGGTAGGGAACACATATGCTTTCTTCGCCGTACGGTTAATCACGCGGCGGAAGAGCATCATTAGCGACGGCATAACGGTGAAAGTGCATATCAACGAGCAAACGACACCCTTAGCGAGCACGACACCCATGTCTGCACCTATCTTGAGGCGCATAAAGCACAACATGAGCAGACCAACGACAGTGGTCAGTGCTGACGACAGTATAGACGGTGCAGCACGCTTGATGGCACGGTTGGCTGCCAAGAAAGAAGTTGTGCGGTCGGTATGTTCGTCCTGCTCCTGCCTATAACGGTTGAGCAGCACAATGCTGTAATCGAGCGAGAGGACGGCTTGCAGGATAGAGCCGATGAAGTTCGTAGTGATGGATACGGAGGGCAGCAGGGCATTTGTGCCCATGTTCAGCAGGATAGCCAGACCTGCAGTCAGCAGGACAACAACAGGCTCAAACCACGACTGTGCCATCAGGAACAGCACCACCATAATCAGCACTGCCGCAAATATCATCACGGACATAGGCGGCGTGGCTCCATCCTGACTGGTCTCCACCACGCAACTACCACCGAAGCGGGAACTAATCTGCTTTCCCAGGGCTTTCTGGTCAACGACCTTCGGCACGTCCAAGTCAAACACAGTGTGCGTACTGTCGGCGCTATAGCGATAGGTCACACTGTTGACATCCGGATAGGACTCCAGCAGCGAACGGATACCTGGTACTTCCTTGGGGCGCACACCTTCGAACATCACGTGCACGTCAGTGCCGGACATCTGCGCCGACGAGCTGAACTCATCGAACACAATCTCCAGTCCGCGCTTCATCTGCGAGTCATCTGGCAGATACTTGGTCATGTCAGCATTAACGTTCACATGGAACATCATAATCCCGCACACAACGGACAGTGCAACCGTGATGGCTAACAATATATAATGATATGACCTTTTCAAATGCTAATCAAACGCTATCTGAATACAAATCAATTTCGAACGGTCCAATACACCATTCGCAAAAAACCGCGCAAAGTTACAAAAAAAATCCCACATTTGCAAGCAAACGCAGGATTTTTTTTTGCTTTGCATATCAAGACGTCAACAAGGCCTCATTGTACTCTTCGCCCGTCGATGGTGAACAATCCCTCATTGCTTTGAATATACAGCACGTTGTCCATCATCACCAGACTCTTTGACGCCACATTCGAACGGACATACTCGACAGCCGTCAGTTTCTTTGTGTACTTGAAGATAGGCGGCTCTCCGTCTGAATCGCTGGTGGTGTAGAACGTATTATTATCCAGCCAGCATATAGCCTCACCCTGCCATTCGTAGTTGTAGCACTTAAGGGGCTCGGGGCGCGTCTGGCGACGGAGCGTCTCAGCCACGCTCTCACCGTCCTCGCGCGTAAAAAGCAGCACCCATGACCATGCAGCCTGAATATTGTTGTGGTTCTTAATAAGGATGTACTTACCGTCGGGTGAGATGTCTGCTGCAGTCACGAGATGAAAGCCCTTGTATGGTTTCGCACCGTCGCCAAGGTCTGACTTCACGCCAAGGTCACACTCGTATTTGAGGGTCTGCACCTCGTCGCCGTAATCCAAACGGAAAGGCAGACTGAACACTTGGCACACATTATAATAGACCTTGGTGACAATGTAAATCATCTGATCTACATTATCGTACATGATGGCTTCGCAGTTGTGGCTCTTACCGTCGGGATAGACATATTCGATTTGCGACGGGTGCATCTCAATCGTAGTACCTTCAACAATTTCGGGTTCTTCGAAATATACAATGGTGTAGTAGTCATCCACCTCTTCATTATCACCGAAGGCACCTACAAACAAGTAGTTCTTGCCCTCATATACGCCGCCTGACATATCTTCCCAATCGTAGTAGCGGATTCCTTCAGCTTTGAGAGTCAAGAAATCTAGCCGCATGTATAAATTCTCACCTTTCTCATCAGTAGCGATGATATGATCGCGATTCTTTTTGCCGGTCTCTGGATCATTGTCGCATTCGTCGCTTTGCATCCAGATGTAGCCGGGGGTTACACGTGAGCATGCTATACCGGAGACCTCTTGTATATCAAGACTTCCACGCACCGTGCCACACTGGGTACGTTTCCATTGGATGTTCCACTCCAAGGTGTCACCCAAATACACCAGAGGCTTGACAGCAAACGCTGCTATGGAATCTAACAGCACAAGGCTGCATATCAGGAAATGACGTTTTAACATAGTTATTAAATGATTACTTCACGAGTTGCCCATCCATAGTATAGAGGCCTTCACGACCACGGATATAGAGTGTGTTGCCAACGAACACAAGGGTGTGAGGCGACTTATCAGTCCCCGAGCGCACAGACTCCACGCCCTGCGACGGTGCATACTGATTCATGTACTTATAGACAGGCGGATTACCGTCGTCATCGCTGGTGGTATAAAAGGTGGTAGAGTCAAGCCAACAGATGGCTTCGCCCTGCCACTCCTCCTCATAACACTGAATGACTTCCGGCTGGCGTTTGAGCGCCTCATTGACACTTTCGCCGTCCATTCGTTTCCAAAGCAGCGTCCATGAATAGCCGTACTCTTTTCTGTCCACCGTAGTGTTGTTGTGGTTTTTGATTAATATATACTTACCGTCAGGCGAGATGTCAGCGCCGGTCACCAGATGAAAGCCGTAATCCGCTTTCGAGCCTTCACCAAGGTCAGACTGCACACCCAGGTCACATACGTATGACAGTGTTTGCACCTCATTGCCATAATCCAAACTCATAGGAAGGCTGAATACCTGACAGGGTTGGTAATACTTCTTAGTGATTATATAGAACACTTGTTCCACATTGTCGTACATCAACGCTTCTGCATTGTGTCGCTTGCCTTCGGGGTACTGGAACACGATGGACTTGGCGCTCACCTTGCGGATACTGTCAATTTTAGTTGTGGGTATGTCCGGTTCCTCGACATAGTGGATACGGTATTCACCACCATCTTCATTGTTGTCACCGATAGCAGCAACAAAAATATAGTTCTTCCCATTATATACACCACCGCAAAGGTCTTCCCAGTCCCAACGTGGTGCGGTAAGTTTAAGACGGAGCTTGAGGTAGCACTTGTCGCCCTTCTCAGTAGTGGCAATAATCTGCGTAGAGATATTGTCACTCTCCATCCAAAGGAATCCCGGTGTGACACGCGAACAAGCTATGCCGGATATCTCGGCCATGGTCTTTTTAGAAGTCAGTGTGCCACACTGAATGCGTGTAAAGTCCGTATTTTCAGGCAGCGTTTCGCCGTTAAGCATCAAGGGCAACGCGGCTTGTGCCGCAATACTGACACAGAGCAAAGTGAACAAAAGAATGCGTCTCATCTTGTTTCCGTTATTTTGACAGAGCATACATGGCAAAGGCAGCGCAGCAGATACCTGCTATCTGGAGTGGGTTGGGAATGACGCTCAGGATGATGAGCGACAAAAGCACCGTAACCATGGGTGAAAGGCCTTCCATCGGCGATACGATGACAGCCTTGCCGTAACGATAGGCATATACGAGCGTCAGTGCACCGATAGAGTTAAGGATCTGGATGCCGAAGCAGCCGAGACTCTTACTCATCACCTCCTCACCTGCGAAGAACGCAGCGGCATCACCATTCATAAAGTATGCCACAGGTATAAGCACCAGACCCGAGAGCGCCATCCACACGAAGATGGACTCGGCGTCCATGGAGTTGTTGGCGAACTTCATAAAGAAGCCCTGCACGCCCCAGGCAAAGAGCACGAGGATAGCCAGTACAATCCACAGCCAGCCACTGACAGGACTGCCCTCCTGACCGGTTTCCAACGACAGGAGCAGGATGGCTACAAGTGCTACCACTATACCTGCAATCTGCCAGCGCGTGGCTTTCTCCTTGAGGAAGACGGCAGCCAGCGTGATAACAATCACCGGTGACATGGAGATGAAGGGATAGATGATGTACGACGGCCCAAGGGTCAGCGCTTTGAACAGGACGAGCTGGCCGCCTGCACCAAGCAGACCGACCGTGCAGCCGAGCAGGGCTGCCTTGCCGTCGAAGCGGAACTTGCCCTTGTTGATGATGAGCGCGACGATAGCACAAGGAATCATCGATAGTGCCCAGAGGATGTACACAACGGTATCAGGTATACCATTCTGGATCTGATAACCACTGAAAGCGCCCCATACGCCCCAAGTAACAACGGTGATGAGGATAAACAAAAGCCATAATTTGTCTTTCATATTTCTGATGTTTTATAGTCTGGATTATCCGGATATTCTATACTCAGGAAGTCCTGAATTTCGAAGTGGCAGTCCATTTATTTGATAAGTTCAAAGAACGGCAGGCGGTCAAGGGGGACGATGATGTGATAAGTCTTGCCACCTTTGTACGTTTTGCCCTCATCATCACGCCATGTGCCGATGGGCAGGCGGACGTCACGCTCCAGCGTGTTGTCCACAACAGGGGCTACAAGGTAACGGTCACCAAGCATGAACTGATCCTTGACCTCCGCCAATCCCTGATTAGGGAACTGATACTCCATCAGCCGGACAATGGGTTCACCGGTCTCGGCTGCCTTACGGGCATACTCCATGATATACGGTCCTAACGCCATATGCATCTCAGCCGTATGACGGACTATGTCGAGGTTCTCCCTGCTAAGTATGCGCCATGGAGCAACGGAAAACTGCATCATAGGCATCATGGCGTGCACCTGCGCCGAGCGCACAATGAGCGCCTGATTGCAGTTGGTGGAATCGACATTGAGAAACGAGGTGAACTGTCCGCCACCAATCATATCCGGACAGGTATAGGCATAGCCTAACAGGCCCGCCACACACATCTGAGGAATAAGCTGTTGTACGGCTTCCCAACTGTAGTCCTTGTCACCGAGGCGCTGTACAAGCGGCTGTCCGCCCATCTTCCAACAGGCGCGATACTCGTTGAAGGGGAACTGCAGACCAATCTTCGCCCAAGCGGCGGTGTGGTCCACATTGGTTGAATACCTGCTGTAGGGCACATACCGGGCAGAGGCATAGCAATTGTTGTCACCGGCATCGAACTTGAAGCCGTCAATGCCGTATTCAGCCTGCATGCGACGGAGCAACCCGACAAAGTACTCCACCGCCTCGGGATTTGTCATGTCATAACATGCACTATAGCCGTTCCACCAGTTGAAGATTGCTATACCGTCATCCGCGCTGGGCAGCAGGTAGCCTTTGTACGCCAACTCGCGAAACTCCGGGGAGTCCGCACTTACAAACGGACACACCCACAGCATAACCTTGAACCCCAGTTCGTGGAGTTCGTCAACCATAGCCTTGGGATTAGGGAACTGTTCCTTCTTGAACTGAAAGCTACCGTAATGGTGCTGCCAATTGTCATCAATCATCAGCACGCCGGCCGGGAAACCATTGTCAATAACTGCATGAGCATAACGGAGAATATCCGCCTGGTTCTGGTTGTACATCAGTTCTATCCAGGTATTGTACTGCGGACGTGTAAAGAAGATCGTGTCGGGCAGCAGACCGCTTGGCGGGAAGAACTTCGCCTGCGCAGTCATATAAGCGTCACGCAGGGTGCTACCAGCCTTAACAGGAACAAGGATAGTGGAAGGACGTATACTGCCATTCTTGAAAGTGAAATTGAAAGGTTTGTCGGACCAAATATATTCGCCGTCTGAAGACAGAAAGAGGGGAGCAATCTGATTGTTGGCGTCCTGCTTGTTGAAGTCAAACAACGGCAGGTTGGTAAAAGGCTGTTCGTGTCCCAAACCTACTGCTGCGCCCCACCAATACGTGTCTTGCGCACTAACTGTCAGAGACAGCAGCATGCACAATAATGTATGTACTATTTTATTATTTACCATGTAACTCTGTAGTCTTTGTTCTTTCAGCGTTAGCGGTCTTTATTCTTCGAGCAACCAATTATGGCTGCGGCGTAACCTATTCCACCGTGATGGTAGTCAGGTAATTGTAGCCTGTTGTTTCCTCCCAGCAGTTCTCATTGGCGAGACGGATGCTGTATCGCGGATTATTACGCAATGTGGGCTGTGGGTCAGGCAGATTGAGGTAGAGTTTATATTCGCCCGCCTTCTTGGGTTGGAAGGCAGCCTCAATTGTTTGCATCTCATCAGTGAACCAAAAACGCGGATCGGTATTCGGAACAACTGTATATCGGTCTTTTGCATCAGCCGTATTGATAAGAAGGAACTCAATATCTCGCGGGTTTTTCGGAGCAGAGTAACCTACATTTACCAACGAAAGTTTGACGTTGAGTGTTTCGCCTGCTTTGGGTTTATACGTGGTCATAACCTCACGGCCTTCAAAGCGGTATCCTATCAAGCGTTTGAACGTATCATAACAACCATATTTTTTCCACTTATTGATTGTGGCTCGGTAATAATCGTTATTCAGATACGAGATATGCATATTCACCATTTGATTAGTAGTCCTTTCACAACCTGCGACATTGCCGGGAGGGCATGACTCTCCGCCATATATTGTATAGCGCGTTTCTGCCTCCCAGTACTGCCTTTGGTCGATGGTGTTAAAAGTTCCCATGTCAGTCTGATCAGCCATGAACGCATCATCATGACATGCAAGACGCGCCTTGGGGGTACTGCCATAGGCCTCTGCACGCGTAAGGGTGTCCGCCAAAGTCCAGCCATAACAGCGCATTTTGAACTTGGGTGTACGTACGCAAATCATGCGTTCCTTGGGCATGGCGTCAAGCAACGCGTCCAATACTGGACGGCGTTCAGCAAATTCTTCATCAGTTTGAGGATTTTCAGTGAAGTGCGTGGTATAGTACCATTCACCCCATGTGCCAATGAAACCCGCCTCCATCACAAAAATGACGTCTGCGTATTCCTGCAGAATGGGTTTGATTTGTTCTATATGTTGAAGGATGATATCCTTAGAAGCTTCATGAGGGAGTTCATCTTGAGAATTTGTATATGCAAAACGAATAATGCACTTGCAGCCACCCTGGCGGATAGCCTGAAGATTATTACGCACTACGTCAAGATAGGAGTCCGCAATCGGTCCGTCAATATACTCCTCAAGAAAATAATTGGTAAGCATCAATGTATAGCCCATATTGTATATTCCGTTAATTCGTTCAGGAGTGAACTGCGTCGGTGTCGGGCTGTGCAAATCAAAATAGCGATGGAATCCACGTTCCGGATTACAGAACAGGGAATCTGTCAGAACGACAAGCGATTCGTGGCGGAAACCATCTTCCGGTACTGGTTCGGGTTCAGGCTTAGGCTTACAAGAAGCAAAAGTAAAAACAAATAGCAGAACAAATAAAAAACAGGAGTTCTTCATATTAGTTTTGTTAGAGTGGGCGAATAACAAGCGTAAATTAGTTGATAAAAACAACCATATGCGGCTGCCCCGAAAGGCAGACGCATATGGCATAAAAAGTGATTAGTTGAGTTTCACGTTCATCAACGGCGGGTAAACAGGCTCACCGGTCTCATCATCAGGCACAGCTGCAGGAAGTGCACCAAGTTCAACCCAGTCAGCGGTGTCAACATATACGCCAACCTGGAATACCTTGCCATTAGGATCGGGCAGATACGAACGTCTGATGGATCCCTCAACAGCCATATGGCCTTTGCCAAGATCCTTAATCTCGGAAACCTTGATAGCCTCAGCGGCCTCCGTATCATCCCAGTTGCCATCCCATGCATCCTGTGGAGCGCCCTCTGCAAACTTGTAAATAGGAGCATTTCCAAATCCTTCGCTCAAACTGCCTTGGATGAGGCACTCGGTTCCGGCATCTGCCCAGAAATAAGCAGCATAACCAGTCGTAGGATCATCGTCTTGATCAATCAGCATACTTACGATATCTACATCCATCTCAGAATCATATTCAATATAGAAGTAAATAAATGATTCATTGGAGCAGAACTTAATGGCAAACAATCCTTCTGCATCGTCATCATCAACAGAAGCTTGTGCAAGGAGATCTGCCGGCACTTGTGCCCAATCATCAAAGTTACCGTCAAGCTTAATCTCAAGAGCTTGCTTCTTAACTTCTACTACATCAGAAATGGATTTCTCGCCACCAGCATTCTTTGCCGTCAGTTTAACTGTATAGGAGTCATACTTGGCATACGTGTGCGACGGCTCTTTCTCTGTGGAAGTTGCGCCATCGCCGAAATCCCATACATAGGAGTCAGCATTCTGGGATTGATTGGAAAATGTTACAACCAATCCGCTTACCTCATAAGAGAATCTTGGCTTGGGCTCATCAACTGCACTTTCTTTTTTGCAGGAAACAGCAAGGATTGCAGTTAGAGCAATCAGGCTTGCGAAAAATAAACTCTTTTTCATCGTTTAGAAAATTAAGTTAATAAATAAAACGTTTTATTTAATCACGGTTAATAACCGGGATTTTGTTGTATTCCGCTTACAGAAATTTCTCCGTAAGGGATAGGATATTGAGTTCTCGGATCATTACAATCAACAATTTCCCAGGTTTGAACTCCACCAAATTGGCGATTCATCTTTTGTTGGTTGCGATAAACATCAAACATTCGATGTCCCTCAAACGCCAACTCCATACGACGCTCGTCAAGCACGATATCAAGGACATTGTCATATCCATGCATATTGCCGGAGAACATGCCTTCAGCAGGTATGCCTGCACGCGCACGAATAGCGTCTACGTCCGCCAAAGCCTCAGTATTCTTTCCCAACTTGGCATATGCCTCAGCACGGTTAAGGAGCACCTCACCCCAGCGCAGCATAACAGGTGATGAAAGCATCGGGTCGCCATCCTGATAAGAGAACTTGGTAACAAAATAGTTAGGGAACGTAAAACGAAGAATCGGGAACTTCATGATACGAGCCGGACACTTCTCTCCATTATAGTCAACGGAATACATGGTGTACTCTCCTGCGGCATCAGGCTTATTCATACCATTGACCTTCACCTCGTCAATACGGTACTTCTTTTTAGTTCCGCCTTCATCAGTAATTTCGCAATATTTGCCTTCACCATCAGTCTTTACTTCAGCATATGTATTGCTGCGGAAATCTACTGAGTCTGTTTTTGTCGGGAAGAAAACAACAGTCTTACCAGTCAATGGATTCTTTTTGTCAGTTTCCTCCTGCATTTTGATATAACTCAAGCGGATGTCATCAGGATAGCGCTCATAGAGGTTAAGGAGCGGGTCACTGGCATAAATCTCACCCCATCCTATACCATCATTAAGAAACATAGATCCGATACTGGACTGTCCGCGCGTCTCGAGAGCAGTGTGTGCTACAGCGAACAATGTCTCCTTACTCTTGAGAGCATTTGCGAAATAGTTCGAGAAATCTTTGTCCAAATTGGCAACAGGGTCACCCATCTTAGCTATTATGTCAATCACTTCCTGATTCTTCCCCATATAAAGATACACACGGCTGAGCAAGCCCAGTGCTGATTCCTTGCGCGCATAGCCCGGATTGGGGTTCTTCGGATCGGTTCTGGGCTTGTTCATCAGGTCAGCCGCCTTGAGGAGGTCGGCCACCACCTGCTCATATACTTCACCCACCGTGGCTCGTGTGGTCGTCTCTGTGTTGGTAGAGGTGCGAAGCACAATACCCGGATTGGATGTTCCCAGCACGTATGGTTTTGCAAAGAGGGTTACCAATTGGAAGTGCATCAGTGCACGCAGAAAATATGCCTCACCGAGCAGTTGGTCACACTCCTTGGACTTACCTTCCTCAAAACCTCCGATTACAGAGTTGGCAGTAAAGATGACCTTATATGCCACCCACCACAACGTACCAACGTTCTGGAGATTGTCGGTCATTTTAAGACAGGCTGCCTGATACAATGGGTCGGTAGTACGACCAGAGAGGCAGGTGTTGTCTGCCGGGAACTCCGCCAACTGAAAATAATGACGGATATAGGTGTTACCGGATGCATAACCGAGGTACTCTTGTTCCTCTTTGAGCATGGCATAGCAGCCATCCACGATGTACTGTGCACCGGATTCATCGGACAGCAGCACTTCGCTATTCAACTCATCCGATGGGAAATAGTCGAGTTTGCAACTGCTGAAACCAAGCATCACTGCGAATGCTATGGTTAAATATATAAATTTCGTTTTCATATTCTTCAATATTAATAATTTTCAAATCTTCAAATCATCAAATTTTCAAATTATCGTTAGAACTCAATCTCTATACCTCCCACGATGTTACGTGCAACAGGATACTGGTCGGCGTACATACCTGCCAGTTTGTAGGTGGTGGTAGTGATGCTGACCTCGGGGTCCATGCCGGAGAACTTGGTAGCAGTAGCGATATTGTCTGCAGATACAAACACGCGGAGTTTGCTCATATACTTCTTCGGAATGAGCGTCGCGCAGAAGTCGTAACTGAGGGTGATGTTCTTCAGACGGAAGAAACTGCCGTCTTCCAAGTAACGAGACGAAACATTGTTCGACCCTTTGTTACCCAAAAGCACAGCCTTGGGGTGAGTAGCCACATCACCCGGGGCCTCCCAACGCTTCCAACCAAGTTTAGAGTCTGTAATAGAGTACTGACCATAACCAACATATGCGCCATCAGCATCCAGAGCCTGACGGTTGTAATTATATACCTTGTTGCCATAGGTAAAGTTGGTGTTGATGCTCAGGCTCAAACCTTTCCAGCTAATCTGGGTGTTCAGACCACCTTGGAATAGCGGAGTAGCTTTGCCCACTACATGTTCAGTAGCTTCATTGTAATTATTGGTAGTGGTCTTGTTGCCATCTTTGTCAATCTTATACCATAGCGGATCACCGTTGTCAGGGTCAACGCCTGCCCACTCCTTCATGTACCAAGAGAAGATATCCTGCCCCTCTTTCACCTGTTGGTTGACAGAGGAAGCTGTCTGCAGGAATGGTATATGGTCGGGGGTATATGTTACCCGGTTACGGTTGAAGCCAATGTTGAATCCTACATTCCAACGAACATCCTTAATTTTGAGCACTTGTGCGTCCAAGCGATACTCAATACCCTGATTGCGGACTGTACCGGCATTCTTCGTGATCTCAAAGAATCCTGTTGATGGAGCAACCGGCACATTGAGCAGCAGACCCGTATTATCTGTATTATAGAGGTCAATTGACATATCAATACGGTCAATGAACGCGAGGTCGATACCAACTGCAGCCATATTGGCAGTTTCCCAATGCAGTTGCGGGTTGCTCAGACGACTCGGGATGGCAGAGGTTACATTCTGGTACGAAGAACTCAAAGCATACGTGGACAGATACTTATAAGACGGGATATTGTTGTTACCCGTAATACCGTATGATGCACGGAGCTTGAGGAAACTAACCACATTCTGGTCCTTCATGAATGCCTCATTTGAAATAAGCCAACTTGCTGCCACCGAGGGGAAGTAGCCCACACGGTGTTCGGGAGCGAAGATCGAACTTGCCTCTGCACGGAAGGTTGCATTGATGAAATAGCGTTTGCCATAGTCATAACCCGCCTGAATGAAAGCCGCCCAGCTTGCGCCCGGTACTTCATAACCCGACACAGCCTGCGGAACGGTTGCATTGAGCGCATCCACGCCATTAGGCATACCCGTACCGGAAGCAGTAGTGTATTGGCTTTTCCACAAGCCGTACTCAAAGCCAATCATGCCGTTCACCGAATGTGCGCCCCATTGGTATGCGGCTTTCAAAATATTGGTCGTTCCAAAGGAATCGGAACGATCGTGCGACTCTTCCAAATAACCGTTGGTAAACTCTGACGAGTAACTGCGTGGGTCTATAAACGAGGTCCATTTTCCATTGCTGTGTGAGAAACGGTTGGTGGACTGGAGGGTCAGCCAGTCAGTGATGTGGAAGTTAAGTTGTACATCGGCACCCATTGACAGACCTACACCTTTGCTGTAATCATACTGTGTATTATGCAGAGCATTCCACTTGTCCTGCGAATACCATGTGCCACCATTGTCAGGACGTTTCGCTGAATTGATATATACGAGGTTACCGTC
>Ga0310690_10005378_pt1 | contig 17423 bp, 15 predicted proteins | sample AusTroGonzalo_MG_2_FD_207661 | JGI IMG/M metagenome (GOLD analysis project Ga0310690, IMG submission 207661) | Bovine rumen microbial communities from tropical cattle in Woodstock, Queensland, Australia - Gonzalo_04 (v2) (version 2) | ecosystem: Host-associated > Mammals > Digestive system >...
TTTCTTGCCCCCCCCCCCCCCCAAAAAAAAAAAAGAAACCCGATTTTCGAAAGTATGACTTTCTTCTATCAGGTTTCTTTTTTTTTGGTGTAGCCCGCTTGGGGTTCGAACCCAAGACCCCAACATTAAAAGTGTTGTGCTCTACCAACTGAGCTAGCGGACCGACCTATAAATCAACGCTTTCTGCGATTGCGGGTGCAAAGGTATAATAAAAAAATGAAAAATGGAAAGTGAAAACTGAAAAATTATTTGTTTTCATTACATTTTTGTTTTTGTTGGGTGGTTTCGTGCTCGATAATAACTTCTTTTAGCACAAACCTTCTGTAATAAGAAAGTAATAGTGTTGTTAGTGGTAGTGCTATGATGAATCCGATGATTCCCATAAGACTACCCCATACGGAGAGGCTAAGCAAAATAACGGCGGGATTAAGGCCCATTACATGTCCCATGATACGGGGTGTCAGGTACATATCCTGAATGAGTTGTACAACGGCAAAGACTGCCAATGCACAAAGCAGGATTATCCAGAAACTCTCGCCTGTATCAGCAGACTTCAGGATAGCCAACAGAATGGTGGGAATAAAGCCAAAGAGCTGCATGTAGGGTACGAGATTGAGAAAACCTATGAAGAGACCAAGACCAATGGCCATGGGGAAGTCTATGATAAGGAATCCTATGCTGAAGAGTATTCCTACAATAAGAGCTATGAGTGCTTGTCCGCGGAAGTAGGAATTCATCCCATTCTGTACATCCTGTACTACCATAGAAGCAAACTGGCGTTTACTGGCAGGAATAAGGTTCACCCAACCTTGACAGATTTTTTCGTAGTCTATGAGGATAAAGAACATATACAGAAGCACAACAAAGACACCAAGTATGCTCAAGGCCACGTTCACCGTTCCAGACACAACGTTCCAAGTCTGTATCATCACCGTTTGGATAGCATCCAAGAAAGTGCTTTGTTGCATTAGATTGAAAAGTGTGTTCTTGTTACTAAAGTAATTAACAATATTCTGAATGTAAGACGCCATGTTGGTTTGCGTCATCACATCGTTAAAATAAAGTGTTGCCAGGTTAGAGATATGAGCCGTTTCTTCCATAATAGGTGGGATAATCAAGGCAAGAACCCCACCCAGTACTGCTATTACTATCAATAATGCTATTATGATACTGAGGATGCGGTTGTTTAGACGAAGCCTGTTCTGTAAGAAACGGACAAGAGGATATATCATGTATGCCAAAAACCACGCTATAAAGAATGGCAACAAGACTCCTGAAAGTGAATTGAGCAGCCATACAACACCTGCACATAGGCAAATGACGGTAACGCTTCGGATAAAGCGGTCGAAAGTTATCTTTTGTTCAAACATCGTTTATCTAGTTTATTTCAACTTTTAATTTATCCCGAAGGGAGTTGTAGCATTCCCGACAGAGGGGTTCGTATTCCTGCTTTTCGCCCAACATAACCTGTTTATCACCAGCTACAATGCGATGACTCACGTAGGCAAGGGCCCCACAGCGAACACAGATGGCATGAACCTTTGTTACTTCATCAGCAATAGCACAGAGATGAGGCATGGGCCCGAAAGGCTGCCCTTTGAAATCGAGGTCGAGTCCAGCCACAATAACGCGGATACCACGTGATGCCAGTTCGTTGCACACCTCAACAATATGCTCGTCGAAGAACTGCGCCTCGTCTATTCCCACTACATCTGTATCCTGTGCTAAAAGCAGGATGCTGGCAGAGGAATCTACAGGAGTTGACATGATGCTGTTTCCCTGATGACTTACCACTTCCTCCTCACTATAGCGCACATCTATGCTAGGTTTGAATATCTCTACGCGTTGATGGGCAAATTGAGCACGTTTCAGTCGCCTGATTAACTCTTCTGTCTTACCAGAGAACATGGAGCCGCATACAACCTCAACACGACCGCGTCTCATCATCTCTCCGTTATGAGAGCCTACATCTTTCATTTTTCTTGTGTTTTATTTTATTGGCAAAAATACACTTTCTATCTGAATTAGCCCCATAAGGGGGCTTAAAAATGCAGAAATAATCAAAATATTTCTGTCTATTTATCCACAATACCGTTTTTTATGTATACATTTGCTTTCTAAATAGACACATCGCAGTATGGGAACATTATACTTGGTACCTACTCCCGTAGGAAATCTTGAGGATATCACTTTCAGGGCCCTAACGGTGTTGAAGGAGGCTGATTTGGTTTTGGCCGAGGATACGCGTACCAGTGGTGTGTTGTTAAAACACTTTGAGATTAAGAAGCCAATGTTTTCTTACCATAAATTCAATGAACATCAGACGGTGAACCGTGTTGTGGAAAGACTGAAGAGTGGTGAGACGGTGGCTGTGGTGAGTGATGCCGGCACTCCTGGTATCAGTGACCCGGGATTTCTGGTGGCGCGTGAGGCTATCAAGGCAGGTGTTGAGGTAATTACCTTGCCTGGTGCGACGGCTTTTGTGCCTGCGCTGGTAAGTAGCGGGTTACCTTGCGACAAGTTTTGCTTTGAAGGATTCCTGCCTCAGAAGAAAGGCAGACAGACGCGGCTGAATGCTTTGCGGGAGGAGACTAGAACCATCATCTTCTACGAATCGCCCCATCGTATTGTTAAGACATTGGAACAATTTCTGGAGGTGTTTGGAGCAGACCGCCCCGTGAGTGTGTGTCGTGAGATTAGTAAAATCCATGAAGAGAGTGTCAGAGGAACGGTAGAAGAGGTGCTGGCACACTTCAAAGCAAATGAGCCCAGAGGCGAATTTGTTATTGTACTGGGTGGAGCCTCGAGGGAGAGTTGAAAATTGAAAGTATTGAGAATTCAAAATTATAAAGTAATGAAAAAGTTTGGATTTGTTACAGTAGTAGCTTTGCTGTTGGCTTCTTGTGGCCAGAATAGGCAAGTAAGTGAGTCTGCCTTAGAGCAGGAACGTGATTCTCTTCAGAGAATTATCAACGAGAAAGATATGGAGTTGAATGATATCATGAGTACTTTTGATGAGGTGCAAGAGGGTATTAGGCGTATAAGTGAGGCTGAGGGACGTGTTACCATTGCAGATGCTACGCCAGAAAGTGCCAGCAGCAAGGAGGTGATACGCGAGAATATGCAGTTCATTCGAGAGGCTATGCAGCAGAACCGTGATATGATAGCCCAGCTGAAAGAGAAACTTCGCACAAGCAGTTTTAATGCGGAAAATCTGAAGAAGACGGTTGAAAATCTGCAGGCTCAAATAGAGACACAAGGACAGCGTATTCAGGAACTGGAGGCAGCCCTGGCTGAGAAGAATGCTCTGTTGGAAGTACAGGGTGAACAGATAAATATCCTTAATGATAATGTGAATATACTCACCGAGGAAAATAAGAAGAAGGCTGCTACTGTGGCTTCACAGGAGAAACAACTGAATGCTGCCTGGTTTGTTTTCGGCACTAAGGCAGAACTGAAAGAACAGAAGATTCTTCAGAGCGGTGATGTGTTACGCAATGGTGATTTTAACAAGGATTATTTTACTCAGATAGATATCCGTTATGATAAGGTGATTAAGTTTTACAGTAAAGGTGCAACAATTCTTTCTAACCATCCGTCGGGAAGTTACCAAATGGTAAAGGATAGCAAGGGAATGTATGAATTACATATCTCTGATCCCTCCAAGTTCTGGAGTACGGGAAGGTATCTGGTTGTACAGGTGAAGTGAGTTGATAGTTGACAGTTGATGGTTGACAGTTAATAGTTTGAAGACAAGCAGAAGTAAACATTATAATTCCAGTCGGTCGTCATTACCTTTTGAAGACGGAATGACGGATGCGAAGTTCCACAATGTAGTGGAAACACGTCCTGAAAAAGCTATTCTGGTTGGTCTTATCACTCCCAACCAGAATGAGCGTAAGACAAAAGAATATCTTGATGAACTGGAGTTTCTGGCTGAGACAGCAGGAGCAGAAACCATAAAGCGTTTTACACAACGTATGAACGGCCCCAGCAGCGTCACCTATTTGGGAATTGGTAAACTGCAGGAGATCAGAGCTTACATTGTGGCTGAGGAGGATGCTGAGCGCGAGGTGGATATGGTCATTTTTGATGATGAACTGAGTGCTAAGCAACTGCGCAACATAGAGAGCGAGCTGAAGGTAAAGGTCTTGGACCGCACCAGTCTCATTCTGGACATCTTTGCCATGCGAGCGCAGACGGCTAATGCCAAAACTCAAGTCGAGTTAGCGCAGTATCGTTATATGTTGCCTCGCCTACAACGTTTGTGGACACACCTTGAACGACAAGGTGGCGGATCTGGTAGCGGTGGCGGAAAAGGTTCAGTAGGTCTTCGTGGACCTGGTGAAACGCAGTTGGAGATGGACCGCCGTATTATTCTGAACCGTATGAGCCTGTTGAAACAACGCTTGGCCGACATTGACCGCCAGAAGACTACACAACGAAGCAATCGCGGAAGAATGATTCGTGTGGCATTGGTAGGCTACACCAACGTAGGAAAGAGTACTCTGATGAACCTACTCTCCAAGAGTGAGGTATTTGCAGAGAACAAGCTTTTTGCTACATTGGATACAACGGTACGCAAGGTGATTGTGGACAACCTGCCATTCCTTCTCTCGGATACCGTAGGATTCATTCGTAAACTACCTACTGACTTGGTAGATTCCTTCAAGAGTACTTTGGATGAAGTTCGTGAGGCCGATTTGCTATTGCACGTAGTAGATATCAGTCATCCCGATTTCGAGGACCAGATAAAGGTAGTAGAGAAGACACTTTCCGACTTGGGGTGTGCCGATAAACCCTCTATGGTAATCTTTAACAAGATAGATGCCTATACCTGGGAAGAGAAGGATGCTGACGACCTTACACCCGCAACCGAAAAGAATGTATCGTTAGACGAACTGACACATACATGGATGTCTCGTCTGAACGGCGACTGCCTCTTTATTTCGGCACAGGAACGGACAAATCTGGAAACCATGAAACAGGTATTATATAATAAGGTTAGGGAACTGCATGTGCAGAAGTATCCCTACAATGATTTCCTGTTCCAGCATTACGAGGAATAAACTTTGAACGACTATGAAAAGCAAATTGTTTCTAACAACTCTGATGTGGGTCGGCTTAGTCTTAGGAACTCATGCAGCAATAGCAGAGAAAGACTATAATGAGGCTGATGATGGTGTACGCGCCAACAAGGAATTGTGGAAGCAACTGGAGCAGCGTCTCTATGCCAGTTGGGCTTCGCGTGATGTACACTACGTGAAAACATCTATTCCCCAGCTGCGTGTCAGGACTGATACTATTGTCTATGCATGGCGTGGAGAGCGTGTAGGCGTAGAAGCGGTGCTGTTCTCACCTGTATACGTTAAGAGGCTATCCCTTCGTACCTCTAATTGGGTAAAAGAGGGTGCTGTCATTCCTGCAGAACAATGCACAGCCCGTTTCCTGCGTTATGTATTGACGGACGAGTTCAAGGCTTGTGGTAGTCATCCCAGTGACCTGAAACCCTATCTGGTTCCGGATGTCATAGACTTGGAGAACTCCATGACCATACCTTCCTGTAGTACACGCCCCGTTTGGCTTACTCTGGAAGTTCCCCGTGATGCCGAACCAGGCATCTACACGCTTACCTTAGATATTGTAGAAACAGCTTCACAGGAAGTGAAGGAACAACTCACTCTTCGTGTCAATATCCAAGAGAATGTGTTGCCTCTGCCCAGCGAACAGACTTTCCATCTGGATTTCTGGCAGCAGCCCTACTCCGTATCACGTTATGAGAGTGTGAACCGTTGGAGCAATAAACACTTTGAGTTGCTGCGTCCTTATATGGAACTTTTGGCCCGCAGCGGTCAGAGTGTCGTTTCTGCTATCCTCTTCTATGAACCTTGGGGTAAACAGAGTTATGACAAGTTCGACCCGATGATAAAGACAACAAAGAAGAAGGATGGTTCATGGAGTTACGACTATACTATCTTTGACCAATGGGTGGAATTCATGGCATCCTGTGGCATAGACAAGCAGATAGACTGTTTTACTATGATTCCCTGGGACATGACCTTCCGTTACTATGATGAGGCGCAGAATAAGGAAGTTGGTCTCAAGACCACAACGTCTGCAGATGAATATAAAGAACTGTGGACAGCTTTCCTCATTTCCTTTGCCGACCATTTGCGGGAAAAAGGTTGGTTCGAGAAGACTATGATTGCAATGGACGAGCGTGATGTAAATAATATGCTCGAGGCTTACAATATAGCACAGGAGGCTGTTCCCGGCTTTCGTCTTGCATTAGCCGGACACTATCATAATGAGTTGGTAGACAAGGTGGCAGATTATTGTATATCTTTCTGGCAGAAGTTCTCGGCTGACGAGTTGAAGAGCCGTCGTGCTAAGGGTTGGTTCTCTACAACCTATACCTGTTGCTCTACCAAGAAACCTAATATCTTCACCAACAGCCTGCCTGCCGAGGGTGCTTTTTTGCCTATCTTCTCTGTGGCTAACGACTTTGACGGCTTCCTGCATTGGTCATGGATGAACTGGCCTGAGAATCCGCTTACTGACAGTCGTTTCACTCTTTTTGCACCTGGTGATACCTATTGTATCTATCCTGGTCCGCGTAGTAGTGTCCGCTGGGAACGTTTCATGGAGGGCGTCCAGCAGACAGAGAAGATAAAGATTCTTCGACAAAAATATCAGGCAAACGGTGACAGCAATGCTCTTTCTAAGCTCAACAAGGCTGTGAATGGTTTTAACTCAAGCAAAATTACCTATTACGAGTCAGCCTCTAAACGCATCAACTATTTAGAGAGTGTACTTAATAATGCTCCTGAACCTCCTGAAGAAGAGGTCTTTGCCTATTGCCCAGTGATGTTGGACGACGAGAAACGTGATGAAGCCATAGAGAATCGTTGGCTCTCGTCAGTCAGCACTACCTATTGCCTGCAGAACATGGAGTACAGCACTAGTACACATAGTGTTGATGGTTATGTGTGTGTACCAACACCTATTATAGTGGAACAGGGAAAAATGTTCAGACTGAAGACTGTTGCAGCTCAGAATGATGACGACCTTCGTTACTGTCGTCAGGTGATTTATGCCGACTGGAACTGCGATAGTATCTTTGATTCTACATCATCAGAGAAGGTTGCCACATTAGGGAGCGCCAAGACTGCTAACACTTCAATTCTGAACCATGTATTCACTATCAAGGTTCCTTCTATTGCTACCCCAGGATCTTCGCGTCTGCGCATCTGTTTTGCCGATGCATGGAAGGACGAGCCTATGCCTTGCGGAGAAATGTACAAAGGCTTTGCAATGGATATCCCCATGCAGATTATTGATAAAGAATTGACAATAGAAGATGTCCAGGAGCCTTTGCCTTTTTGGGAGGGTAAGACCTTACGTCTGCCTTGGCCAGCAACTCTTGCAGTCTATAATAGTGCAGGGGCAATGGTGGATATGAAACAGCAGGTTCAAGCCTATACCACAACTGGTTATCTGCCTGGTATCTACGTAATAGAGGTCGTTAAACCCAATAGGGGGCGACTGCAATACAAATTTGCTATTAACTAAAATAAATAAGAATCAAACTGCCCATGATCCTGTGAAGCAGTTCCCTCCCAATAAAGGGGGAGGGTTAGGGAGAGGGTCTTCTTATGGCTGAATTCAAATATGCCCCAATGTTCCAGATGGGCGAGGACAAGACCGAATACCGCCTCCTGACAAAGGAGGGTGTGAGCGTAAGCGAGTTTGAAGGTCACAAGATTCTAAAGGTCAGCAAGGAAGCGCTGACACTGCTGGCACAGCAATGTTTCCATGATGTGGAATTCATGTTGCGTCGTGAACACAACCTGCAGGTAGCCAAAGTTCTTTCTGACCCCGAGGCAAGCGAGAACGATAAGTATGTGGCTTTGCAATTCCTGCGCAATGCCGATGTAGCAGCTAAGGGTGTACTGCCCTTCTGCCAGGATACCGGTACTGCCATCATTCATGGTGAGAAAGGACAGCAGGTATGGACAGGCTTCGAGGATGAGGAAGCACTTTCACGTGGTGTCTTCAATACTTTTACTCAGGACAACCTGCGCTACTCTCAGAATGCACCCCTTAATATGTATGACGAGGTGAATACCAAGTGCAACCTGCCTGCTCAGATTGACATCGAGGCTGTTGAAGGTGCCGAGTATCGCTTTATCTGCGTTGCCAAGGGTGGCGGCTCTGCCAACAAGACCTATTTCTATCCCATGACAAAGGCATTGATTCAGAACGAGAAGACTTTGCTGCCCTGGTTGGTAGAAGAGATGAAGCATCTGGGAACAGCGGCTTGTCCTCCTTATCACATTTGCTTTGTTATTGGTGGTACCAGTGCCGAGAAGAACCTGTTGACCGTAAAGCTGGGTTCTATCAAGTACTATGATAATCTGCCTACTACGGGTGACGAGACTGGTCGTGCTTTCCGTGATGTTGACTTAGAAGAGAAACTGCTGAAGGAAGCTCAGAAGATTGGTCTGGGTGCTCAGTTCGGTGGTAAGTACCTGGCTCATGATATCCGTGTAATCCGTCTGCCCCGCCATGGTGCTTCACTGCCCGTTGGTATGGGTGTTAGCTGCTCTGCCGACCGTAATATCAAGGCAAAGATTAACGAGGATGGTATCTGGATAGAGAAGATGGATAGCAATCCAACAGAATTGATTCCTGAGGAACTGCGCAATCCAGGTGAGGGTCCCAAGGGTATTGAGATTGACCTGAACAAGGGTATTGATGCCGTGCGTGCAGAACTGACCAAATATCCTGTCAGTACACGTGTGAACCTGAAGGGTACTATCATTGTGGCCCGTGATATTGCTCATGCCAAGCTGAAGGCTCGTCTGGATGCCGGTGAGGGTATGCCTCAGTACTTCAAGGATTATCCAGTTCTCTATGCAGGTCCTGCCAAGACACCAGAAGGCTATCCCTGTGGCTCTATGGGTCCCACAACAGCTAACCGTATGGATCCCTATGTAGACGAGTTCCAGGCTAACGGAGCTTCTTTGGTGATGATAGCCAAGGGTAACCGTACACAGCAGGTTACAGATGCTTGTAAGAAGCATGGTGGCTTCTATCTGGGTACCATTGGTGGTGTGGCTGCTGTATTGAGCCAGAGTAGCATCAAGAGTATTGAATGTGTTGAGTATCCCGAGTTGGGTATGGAGGCTATCTGGAAGATTGACGTAGAAGACTTCCCCGCCTTCATTCTGGTGGACGACAAGGGCAACGATTTCTTCCAACAGCTGAAGCCTTGGTGCCCTGCTTGTAAGTAGGATATAACAATAAAGCCCATCAATTTCGATGGGCTTTATTTTATTTTTCTTCGTTGGCTATTTGCTCATCAACAGCCTTGATTTTCTGAGCCAGCAGCGAGAGTTCGTCACGCAGTTTCTCAACTTTCTTCTTCATGCTGTCAACCAATGAGTTACCCTTCTTGCTATTGCTTGAGAGGAAGCCCAGGTTGTTCTCGTAGGTGTTCAGTTCGTCACGCATACGCTCGTAGGCACGCATCATACGCTGACGCTCATTGCTGAGGCTGCCGCCTTCCTTCTCAATCTTTTGAGCCAAGTTGTTGCGGAAATTATTCAAATGTCGCTTGGCCTGTGAAGCACTGAGGGCACCATAGATTTTATCACATACCTCGCGATAGTCTTTGTAGAGTTTATCCTTATCGCGGAAAGGTACGTGTCCAACCTCGTTCCATTTCTTTTGCAGTTCCTTGACCTCCTGCATAATCTCTTCACCTTCTTTTGCTGCCAGTTCCTTCAGACGCTCTATGATACTCAACTTCTCCTCTTTATTGGCATTCTGCTCATCGCGAACGCCGGCTGTAGCTTGTTGACGTGCCTCAAAAAACTGGTCACAGGCTCCCACAAAGCGTTTCCAAAGATCCTCTGAGTATTTGTGGGGCACATTGCCGATCTCCTTCCACTGCTTCTGCAGTTTGATAAGGATATCTCCTGTGCTACGCCAATCTGTACTATCCTTCAGGGCTTCAGCCTTCTCAACTAACTCTTTCTTCTTGGCCAGGTTTTCGTTGAGACTTTCCTTCAACGTTTGGAAGAACTGAGCTTTCTTTTCAAAGAATGCATCGCATCCCTTGCGGAAGCGCTCAAAGATAGCAGTATTCATTTTTTGTGGTGCAAAGCCGATGGTCTTCCAGGTGGCCTGTATCTCAATAATCTTCTTGGTTATCTCGTCCCATTCAGAAGAGGTTTTCAACTCATCTGTAGAGATTGCTTCAATCTGTTCGCACAAAGCGGTCTTCTGGTTAAGGTTCTCTTCTTCTTTGGCTTTCCGTGCCTCGAAGAAATCCTGATGACGCTTGTATATAGCAGTGGTGGCTGTCTTGAAGCGGTTCCATATTTCTTCACGAAGCTCACGGGCAACAGGTCCCGTTTCTTTCCATTCCTGATTCAGAATTAACATTTGGTTATATGCTGCTACCACCTCGGGGGTCTGCATCAGGGCCTCTGCTTCTTCACATAGGCGTGTCTTGGCTTCCAGGTTTTTGCGGAAATCATAGTCACGCAACTCATGTCCCAGTTTTAGCAAATCATAGAACTGCTCAACGTAGAGCTGATAGTTTTTCCACAATTCTGTAGCGCGCTCGGCAGGAACCAGTTTTATCTCTTTCCATTCTGTTTGCAATGTCTTGAACTCCTCAAAGGTACTGTTTGCTTCCTCTGGAGTAGAAGCCAGTTGCTGTATGCGGTCAAGGATTTCCAGTTTTCTCTTTAGGTTTTCCGCCTTTTGACGTTCCAACTCCTCTTGTGCAGCCGCTCTGCGGTCGCGAATCAACTGCATAGATGCACGAAATTCGGGTTCAAGAGGATCGATTTGTGGCTCAAACTTTTCAGGTTCTCCGCCGCTCTCTATAAAAGCATTGCGTGCCTCTTGTATTTCTGTGTTGTGAAACTTGTAGAAGAGTTGTTTCAGCAAGTCCAGTTCTTGCTTCTCGGCCAGTTCCTCGCTTTGGGCGATTTCCTTTACGCGGTTAACAACCTCTTCCTTTGTGGTGTAAACAGGTGCAGCGGGTGTTGCAGGTTCTGCGGGTGCTGCATTCATCTCTGTAATCTCAGAAGACTGCTCTGTGGCAGTAGTTACGTTAGTCTCTAAAGAGTCCATCATTTAATGTTTTTAAGTATTACTTCCTCCGATTCCTACGGAGTTGCGAAATGCAAAATAAAGCAAAATATCCCTTATAACCTAAAAAAATAGACTTTTTTTACGGAAAAGTGGATTAAATCCACGTTTTCCGTTTGAAATACCACCAGAAGAGCACCGTAACGCCTACAGAGAGGGTTACAGCAAAGGGGAATCCCCACCAGGCTTGCTCCATACCGTTTATCAGGTTCATACCAAACAGACTGGCAATCAGAGTGGGGAACATCAGGATAATGCTGATACTAGTGAGCACCTTCATGACGCTACTTACATTATTATTAATAATACTTGCGTAAGTGTCCATCGTGGAATCCAGAATGTTGGTGTAGATGTTACAGGTCTCGCGGGCCTGGCTCATCTCGATGTTGACATCCTCAATCATATCGGCATCCAACTCGTCAACGGGTAGCTTAAACTTCAGTTTCGAGAGCAGGTTTTCATTACCTCTGATAGAGGTTACAAAGTAGGTCAAGCTATCCTGCAGACGGCTCAGGGCAATAATATCTGCATTGTTGACGTTATGGTCAAGGTTGCGCTTTGCTTTGTCTATAAGCAAACTGATTTGCTTTAGGCGCTTCAGATACCATACGGCGCTGCACAAGAAAAGTCGGAAAATCATATCCACCGAGTCGGTAAAACCCAAACCACGCTTCTGCTGATAGCTTACAAAGTCTATCATCATGTTGGTCTCAAAGTTGCACACCGTAATCAGGACATCTCCCTTCATGATTATACCTAAGGGGATAGTGGTGTAGGGTGTTCTGCTTCTCATTTCCTTTACGTAGGGGATACGCAGGATAATAAGAACCCATCCCTCGTCAATATCATAACGGGCACGCTCATCGGTATCGGCAATGTCGGAAATATAGTAATCGGGGATTCCAAGTGTTTTCTCCAAGAAATCAACATCTTCCTGTGTTGGGCATGTAACCTGAACCCAACAGTTGGGTTCCCATTTGTCGATGGTACGCAGACCATTCGTAGTGTTCCAGTATGTTTGCATCTTTCAGTACTCTGGCTTAAAAGGGTCCATAACAATGTGCCTGCCCGGAGTTCCTCTTGATGCTCCTGGGCGGCTACAAATTCATATTCTCCGCGTGATAATCGTCCATTTTTTTGTTTGTTAAATGCTTTTTGTTGTTTTGTGGGGCAAAGGTAAGAAAAATCATTGAACATTGAACATTGAACATTGAACATTTTTTGAAAATAATTATAAAATATGATTTAGAGCGTTATTTCTCGTCCCCAAATGCCAGATTAATGTTCAATACTCAATGTTCAATACTCAATGAACAAAGCCGAAACTTTGTTAGTGAGGCCTATAAACTCCGCTACGCTCAGTTGCTCTGGGCGTTTGTTGAATATATCATCTTGCAGGAAGGCGGTGTGGTCCAGTGCAGGAAGTCCTGTCTTGGCACGTTCAGCATCCAGTTCGCCCAGAAGAGGACGGATATTATTGCGCAGTGTCTTGCGTCGTTGGTTGAAGGTAATCTTTACCAAACGCTTGAAGAGCCGTTCATCGCACCCCAGCTCCTGTGTATCGTTTCTTATCATACGGATCACGGCACTTTTGACCTTTGGGGGCGGATTAAAGACGTGTTCATGAACGGTAAACAGGTATTCTACATTGTACCAAGCCTGTATCAGCACACTCAGTATGCCGTAAGTCTTGTTCCCCGGTGCTGCAGTGATGCGCTCTGCCACCTCCTTCTGAATCATACCCGTGCAACAAGGAATCAGATTCTTGTACTCCAGCATCTTGAAAAATATCTGACTGGATATATTATAAGGGTAGTTGCCTGTCAGTACAAAAGGGCTGCCCTGGAAGGTCCGTTCCAAGTGCATCTTCAGGAAATCGTCCTCTATGATGTTCTCCTCCAGTTGGGGGAAGTGCTGGCGCAGGTAAGCCACAGACTCAAAGTCAATCTCCACTACCTTCACCTGACGTGGTTTTGTTACCAGAAACTGAGTCATCACACCCATGCCAGGCCCAACTTCCAGGACGGGGATGTCTGGGCAGGCATCAACGGTGTCGGCAATATCCTTGGCAATACTTAAATCAGTCAAAAAGTGCTGCCCAAGAAACTTTTTTGGCTTAACAAGTCTCATACGTGCTTATTATTTTGTACTTTTGTGCTGCAAAATTACGATTAAGCGAGGGAATTCGCAAATTTATTTGTGGAAATCCGAGCGGGAGTGATTTAGATACGAAGTATCAGATTTATAAAAATTCAATTGAACATTGAGAATTAAATTCTTTTCTTCAGCAAGCAAGATAATCTTCCCTCTGCTTTTGGCTGCTGCTATTCTGTGGTGGATGTACAGGGAATTTCATTGGGATGATGTCAAGCAGGCATTACAGAGCGATATGTCTTGGAGTTGGATGCTCCTTAGCTTCCCCTTTGGCATCATGGCTCAAGTGTTCCGTGCCTTCCGTTGGAAACAAGCCTTGGCACCATTAGGAGAGAAACCCCGATTGCGGACTTGCATCAATGCCGTTTTCATCTCCTATGCCAGCAGCCTTGTAGTTCCCCGTGTGGGAGAAATGCTGCGTTGTGGCATCCTCAGACGCTGGGAGAGAACCAATTTCAGTAAAGGAATAGGAACGGTTGTTACCGAACGTGTTATTGATAGCACCTTGGTCATCCTGCTGGCACTCATTACGGCAGCCTGCCAGATTCCTGTCTTTATGAATTTCTTTGCCAAGACAGGTGTTTCCCTGAAAGGTTTCTTGGGCACTTTCACTACTACAGGCTATTTGGTAACGATACTATCCGGCATCCTAATCCTATGCACTGTAGTTTTTCTGGTATGGCGACTGAATTTCTTCTCTCGTACCCGAGCTGTGCTGACCGACCTCAAGGACGGGCTTTTCTCTGTTCGTCACGTAGTGAATCCCGTTCTTTTCCTGTTTAATTCTGTAGCCATCTGGGTGTGCTATTATCTGCACTTCTACCTGACCTTCTATTGTTTCCAGTATACAGCATCTTTGGGGGCTATGGCAGCCCTGGTAGCCTTTGTGGTAGGCTGCTTTGCCGTGCTGGTTCCTACCCCCAATGGAGCAGGCCCCTGGCATTTTGCCGTCAAGACCGTATTGGTGTTATATGGAGTGAATAAGATAGATGGTGCTATGTTTGTATTGGTTGTTCATTCTATTCAAACCCTTCTAGTGGTTGGATTAGGCCTTTATGGTACTGCTGCTCTTTCACTGACTAAAAAGAAAGCATAACAATAAAGGGCGCTACTCTGGTGAAGCAGCGCCCTTTATAATATCTTAGGTTTCCCTATTATTTGATTTCACTCATATAATACTTCATTGTAATGTTAGTTACATAGTCGTTAACATTTGAAACTGTCTCTTCCAATACCAACTGATTACCTGAGAATTCAATATTAACTATTCCATGAGCGGTGTTGATATTTCCTGCATCATTACCCATATCATTGTAATTCCAAGAATAGCGCAGTTTGCCCTCGTTCTCATTTTCCCAAGTCCAAGTGGCAATGGCAAGGGACGAATCATGATAAACTACCATATAAGTGCCAGCTTTGGTGAAGATAACTTTCTCGGGACGATTCTCGCCGAAAGAAACATCCTTAGCCATTTGCTCGGCGTAAGCCTCAATCTCACGCATCTCCTGATTACCAATACTGTACCCTTGGTCTTGAGCCATTTTCTTAATGATGTTGACATAGGCATTCTTTACATCATTCCTGAATTTATCCTCTTCGTTCCATTTGTATTTACCATCTATCAGCGTATAGTTCCTGTTTTCTAATTTCACTCCTATTTTCATGTAGAATGCATCAAAACTCCAGCTACGGCAAAGCTTGTTGGTTTTTGCTGACTCAGGGTTCTGCTCTTTTTTCTCAGCTTCCAGCGTATAAGGGGTACTATTAACGGGAGCTATCTGCAGAGAAACAGCTGAACCGTTATTCTGAACGATGGTAATGACACCAAAGCCTTCCAATTGAAACTCAGTGTCACTAATCATCGTGAACTTTCCCTGTATAATATTATTATACCAATCATCAGACCGCGTTTCACTTTCTAGCCTTGCAATAAACCTTGGAATACGAGTAGCCCTTACGTTTACAGCACTATTTCTAACAATAATGTAATTGCCGCTGGATGTCAGTTCAATGGACTTGATGCTGCTGTTTTCACTGGTAATGTCATACTTGGCACTGACACTTTCATATTTAGGCGTCTCAAAATTACCATCTCCATCTTTACTACATGCAGAGAAAGACACTATGCCAACCATCACCATTAAGGAGGAAAGACAATTAACAATAAACTTTTTCATTTTGATTTAATTTTTAGATTATTTAATAGGTTATCTATCGCTAAGGTAAGAAATGTGCATTAATTATTAATAATATGCAAAAAACATCTTTATGTTGAATTGTCAAAGAATTAACTAAAAAAAGTCGACATTATTAAATTTTTGGAAGCCCTCGAAAAATCGTGAGGCGCCTCAACGGATAAAACGAGGCGCCTCAGCCGAAAAAACGGGGCAGCTGACATTTTATACTCTTTTGCTGAATTACTAAAATAATCAACTTGAAAAATTTTCTATTTAACTTACTTTTTGCTCAGAAACAAGTTAAATAATTATTGCAATCAGCTTACAGATCTCATTTCATCGGACACTTTTCTGTTCATCTATTATCTCTCGCGTGTCCCTTTCCTGCATCATGATTTTTCTGACCTTATTGGCAGAACAGCTTATTTTTGTCTTTATTGAAAGTTTTTTTCGAAAAACCCGAATTTATTTGTTTTTTTACTTACTTCATCGTATCTTTGATGCGGAATTTTAATAAAAAAGTAATATATGGAACAATTTAAACTAATGACATTACCGTATGCACCAGAGGCTTTGGAGCCGGTGATTAGCAAAGAGACTATAGCATTCCATCACGGAAAGCATTTGGCAGGCTATGTGAATAATTTGAATGGACTACTGGAAGGTAGTCCGCTGGCAGGACTGTCTTTAGAAGAGATTGTCTGTAAGGCTGAGGGAGGTATACTGAATAATGCCGGGCAGATACTGAACCATAATATGTATTTTGAGCAGTTTAGTGGGAATCAGAAACCTGCTCCTACAGGAAAACTGGCAGAGGCGATTACATGTGACTTTGGATCTTTTGAGGCCTTTAAAGAGGAGTTCCAGAAGAAGGGGGCTACGCTGTTTGGCTCTGGTTGGGTTTGGCTGTCTGCTGACAAGGATGGGAAACTGGTGATTACGCAGGAACCTAATGCTGCCAATCCTATTCAAAAGGGTTTGAAGCCGCTGCTGACGTTTGACGTTTGGGAGCATGCGTATTATCTGGATTACCAGAACCGCCGTCCTGATTACTTGACTGCGCTGTGGCAGATTATGGACTGGGAAGTTGTGGAAAGAAGGCTTTTCAATTGAGAATTATACTTCACACAGAAATCACAGAAAACACGGAGGGGGCTTCTTAATAACCAATAACCATTTATAAATAAAAAAAATGAAAGAACTGAAAGGAACAAAGACTGAGCAGAACCTAAAGGAGGCTTTTGCCGGTGAGAGTATGGCACGAAATAAGTATTCGTATTTTGCTTCTAGGGCGAAGAAGGATGGGTATGTGCAAATTGCCGCTATCTTTGAGGAGACGGCAGCCAATGAGAAGGAGCATGCCAAACTGTGGTACAAATACTTGAATGGTGGTAGTGTAAGCGATACCAAGACGAATCTGGCTGATGCTGCTAACGGTGAGAACTTTGAGTGGACAGATATGTATGCCCGCATGGCTAAGGAGGCTCGTGAGGAAGGCTTTGAAGAGATAGCAGATAAGTTTGAACTGGTAGGTGCTATAGAAAAACACCATGAGGAGCGCTACCGTAAGCTACTGCAGAACATTGAGGAGGGCTTAGTATTCAGTCGTGAGGGTGATGTTATCTGGCAGTGTGCCAACTGCGGTCACATCGTTATCGGTAAGAAAGCTCCCGAGGTTTGTCCCACCTGCGACCATCCCCAGAGTTACTTCCAAATTAAATCAGAAAATTTCTAAAACAATTTCTATATGCCTCTACCTTCTTGTCAAAAGACAAGGGGTAGGCGCGTGAGGAGGAGGGAAGACGCCAAAGACTGAGAGAGGCAGCCTCATCTCTAACCCCTCTCCGAAGGATGGGGGGAATTTTGATGTATGTGTTGACTTTTGGGATGACGGGGAGGTTTAGGGAAGTACAGATGGTTTCT
>Ga0310690_10005379_pt1 | contig 17421 bp, 8 predicted proteins | sample AusTroGonzalo_MG_2_FD_207661 | JGI IMG/M metagenome (GOLD analysis project Ga0310690, IMG submission 207661) | Bovine rumen microbial communities from tropical cattle in Woodstock, Queensland, Australia - Gonzalo_04 (v2) (version 2) | ecosystem: Host-associated > Mammals > Digestive system >...
CCGCCTTCGGAGAAAGCGCTCTGCGTGCGGCCGTAGACGATCTGGAGGAAGAGCTCGCGCATCGCCGTGTTGATCGCGTCGCAGACGAGGTCGGTGTTGAGCGCCTCGAGAATCGTCTTGCCGACGAGTATCTCGGAGGCCATCGCGGCGGAGTGCGTCATGCCGGAGCAGCCGATCGTCTCGACGAGCGCCTCTTCGATCACGCCGTTCTTGACGTTGAGCGAAAGCTTGCACGCGCCCTGCTGCGGGGCGCACCAGCCCACGCCGTGGGTATAGCCGCTGATGTCCTTGATCTGCTTGGCCTGAACCCACTTGCCCTCCTCGGGAATCGGAGCGGGTCCGTGATTGCAACCCTTCATCAAGGGGCACTGATGCTGAACCTCGGTCGAGTAAACCATCTCATTTTTCCTTGTTGTTGTTAAATTGGTTTGCGTATTATACCAAATTTTCCGACGAAATGGAACAGCCCCGCGCAGCCGCCCCTTACGCGGGCGGAGGGCTGCCCATGAGGCGTCGCTCCAGGTCGTCGCACTCCGACTTGGTCGCGCCACGGCGAAGGCATGCCTTTCGAAACGCAGCAAGCACCGCAGCCTGCCTGCGCCGCGACTCGTCTTTCGAGAACCTTCCATCGGCGGTCTTCGCGCCGACCTTGTCGAGTTCGCGCCTTGCATGGGCGAAAAGCGCGGCGAACTTCGGCGGGATCGGGATGTATCCGGCGAGGCGACATGCCTGTGCTGAAGATTCCGCAGAAAGCGCGGAAAGAGGCAGCAAGTTCGTCAAGCCATCCTCCGGAAATGCGAACGTAGCGCCGCGGTCTCCCACTGCAAGCAGCGAAGCGGTAAACGCCACGCCCATAGCGTTGGTCCAGACCATGCTCAGTTGCAGGAGACCCGGAAGAACATTGCCGACAGTCTTGCGTCCGCATACACAGTCACAAGATGGCCGTTTCCTTCGTAGGTTTCATAAACCATCTCGCCGTCGGCCTTTCGCGTCGTCGCGACCGGCGTCCAGAGAGGATCCCTAAGAGACTCGGCCATGAGCAGCCGGTATTGCCGGCCGGGCATCGTGTAGAACGATATCTCCGCCCTTTGGCCGTCTTCCGTGAGGCGCAGCGATTCGATCTTCAGGAGGTCAGTGGAGAGGAACGGATCCGTCCCGGCAAGGAACTCCTGAAGGTTGCTCATCCCGTCCCCGTCTGCGTCAGCGCCTGGGAGAAAGGCCGCAATCCCGGCGGGCGAAGAATCAAGGCCTGCAACGTCAAGCACCCATTCCTCCCAGTCGTCAGGCATGCCGTCCTCGTCGGCGTCGGAGCCGATCGCGAAATCAAGACGTTGCCGAGTTCCCTGAACAGGGGCGGCGAAGACCGCCTCAGGGGCGAGGGTCTCGTCCGCCCCGCCAACCGTCGCCTTTATGAACATGTCGGTTCCGGAAACGACGGCGTTTTCGCGCGAAGGGCCTCGTGAGTCTATTTCAAGCGACAGACGGTAGTTCATGCCAGGAATACCGGAATCGCCGACGGCGCACCTCGAGTACTCGCGTCCGCTGCGGTCGGAATCCGCGACAAGCGACAACGCCGCCTTGGATGCCTTCGTAAGAGGAGAGCCGTACTCGTCGCGCACAAGTCCGTATGTGACCACCGGGGCCTGCGGAACGGCGGGCTTTGCGGCCACCGCCGCAAACGGAGCCGCAAGGCAGGCCAATGAACATGCAAAGTTGATGACTTTCATTTCTGCGTCCTTCTGTCTCAGTTGCCGGAGAACGAATATGTCTTGAGATTGAGGTGGATGTCCTTTACGTTGTCGAGGAAACGACGTTTCGCCTCGTCGTCGTCGGAATTGAGCGACGCCGCCGGAATGAACATGTACCACTGGTCGTTCCAGACCGAGCGCCCGACAAGGCGCGAGTTGTACGTCATAGTCGAGTTCTCGTCGAACGACGCCCCGGTTGACGCCCTGATCGCAGGATGCCTGCGCGTAACGCAAAGTTCGTTGGAGAAGATGTCCTTTAGCGCGCTCCAGTCGGAGGACTCCCACGACGAATCGTCAAGGGCGTACGGCACAGGGAGCACCTGCTCGACCACCTGCCACGTGCGCGTGGCCGCGACTCCGGAGGAAGCCTTAACCGGCACCCGCATGTAGTCGAGGCCGGCAGGCACAAGGTACACCTCCGGGCGTTTCGGGAGCGCAGCGCCGACACCAGCACCCTCCAGCCACACGCCGACAGCCCTGAGCTTGGTGGCGAAGTATGTCGACGAATACGCCGTGGAACCTCCCGAGAGGTCGTTTCCGAAGAGATCCCTGCGGGCCGCCACCGATGTCTTGAACGGGATCACGAAGCCGGGCTCCACGGCGTTCATCGGGTCGAACGGCTGGCAGTACGTGCGGAACGCGGGATGCTGGCGAAGGTCTGGCGTCCAGCAGTCGGCGAGGGCCTGCCGCCATGCGGCGTCGGCCTCAGCTCCAGACGACTTCCCGAAGAGGTCTGTCCTCAGGGAGAAGGAGTCTATGTCGGCCTGAGGGTTGTTGAACCCGAGGCGCGGCTTGAGTACGCCCCAGTTGGCGTCAAGCCTGTAGAGGATGTCAGCAAGGCCAGGATCGCCTGCCGAGCCTCCGCCGAGAGGCGAGCCGTCTGCGGAGAAGCGGCCAAGCGCCTTCGTCTTGACGATCTGCCCCATGAACTCCGATCCGGCGGCGCAGGAGCTGTCGCTCTTGAGCATTCCGGTCTCGTAGTCATAGGCCCTCGCGGCGAGGAAAGTGTATTTGGCCGCAAGCTCGAACGCCTCGTTGTAGCGCTGCAGTTCGTCGTTGCGCAGTATCTGGTACATCATGTTGCGGTAGCGGCTCTGCGAAAGGTCTGCGGCCCACTGTATGCGCAGGCGCTCGCGCTCAGCCTGCAGCTCGTCGCCCTCCGCGACGATCTTCGCGTAGCGCATGCGCGTCTGGTTGGCAGCGTTGAACGTCACCTCTAGTTTCGCGAGCTCCGACTTCACGTTCTCCGACGCCTCGTTGATCGCCGCGATCTTCTTCTGGCGGTCTTCGTTCGACATGTACGTCTCGAACTGCTTGTTGAGCTTCGCCTGCATCTCCTCGACCGCCTTTTTCGCGGCGTCGATCTTCTCCTCCTGCTCTCCGATCTGCCCGTTGATAGCGTCGGTAAGGGCGCCCTTCACGGCCAGGAGCGCCGCGCGGCCGACGGAAGTCATGTCGCACGAGGTGCCGACCAGCTTCGGGAACGCCTCCACTCCGGATTCGGTTAGGATGGACTTTATGTCCTTCAGGTATTCGAGCGTCTGTTTCACCGTCTCGGCGTTCTTCTGGCACGCCTCGGTGTAGGCCTTGACCTCCTCCTTTGCCGCGTCGGTGACGTATCCCATCTGCGTCGTGTAGTCAAGCGCGGTCAGCTCGTCGATGAGCCCGCAGAGCTTCGACGTCGCGGACTGGAGCCTGGCGGCCGCAGCGTCGATCTCCGCCAGCTGCTCGGCGTATCCGCCAAGCGCGATCTGCACTTCGCCCTCGGCCTTGCGCTGGCCGTGGAAGTCCGGCGGCTTCGGCGTGAAGCCGTATTCTGACACGAAGTAGCTCGCAACCCAGTTGGCGTTGCTCCATGCCGCAACGTGGAAATCGTAATCGACCGCGCCATCCATGTTGTCGCCGCTCGTGTCGATGACGGCCACGGGAAGCTTCAGCTTCTCGGCCGTGGTTATGCCTGCGTACTTGGTCCACGGATCCACCACGCTGGAAATCTCGGAGAGCTTGTCCTGATACCACGTGATAGCCCCGACGACTATGTTGCCGAGGAACCCGTAGTCCGCAAGCGACTCGTCGATTTCCGCCTGGTATGTGCCGGTCACGTTCGTCGTTATGAGCTTGTAGTCGTCAACGGGGACGTCGAGGTAGCGCCCGTAGATGCTGCCGTTGCCGTCGAGGTCGTAAGTCTCGATGTAGTAGTAGTGGTAGAGGTCAGGGCCCATGTATCCCTGCGGATACGTCTTCCCCGGGCCGATGTCGTCAGCGTAGGGATAGCCGTATATCTCTATGAGGCGGCGGTTTATCGCCGCTTCCTCGTCGGCCACCATGTTCTCGAAGTCGGCGGACGCGTTCTGGTCGCGAAGTGCGTTGGAGACGCCCTTGATGCGCTGGAACACGTCGTGCGCGACCTTGGTCGCCTTCGCGGCTCTCTCGTATATCTGCTCGAAGTGGGTCTTGCCTGCGTCTATCTCCGACGGCGAGATGTCGAACGGCACCGCGTTGTCAGATATGCCAAGCGGATTCAGCCCGGAGTCCGCGTAGTCGGCGGAGGACTGTATGCGCTTCGCGCTCGCCGCTATCGCGCCGATTTCGTAAGTCGATTCGCGGTCGATCATGCGGACAAGCCCCTTCTCGTCGGAACTTCGGCTTGGCAGCAGCGCGTTCGCCATCGCCCAGTCGTAGTACGCGCCGAGATGCGCCCTCGAAGCCCACTCGTCTGTTCCCCATGCGCGGCCGTCGAGGTCATCGTCCTCTGCCTCGAGCCAGGAGTCTGCCTCTCCTGCGCGGTAGTTGAGCCGGTACGTGTCGGCGACGATCTTCTCGCCGGTACGGGCCTTGGCCTCCGCCGCAGCTGCAAAGCGCTTCTCGTGGAGATAGCTTATCGTTATGTCGGTCTGTCCTGCAAGGATGGACTCCACCTGCGGCCTCCATGCGAAGTTCTTGTGGCGCAGCAGGTAGTAGTAGCCCTTCAAGGCTGAGAGGTAGTGCCCCCATGCGTCGCCATGGCCCTGCGGATAGAGCGAAGCCGCATCGTAAACGTCGATCGTGCCGTCCGGCTTCTTGCCGTCGTTGTCGTCGAGCGGATTGCCCGCCACGTCGCGGATGCCGTAGTTGAGCGTGTACGCGACCTGTCCGCCCATGATGTCGGCCGTGAAGTTCCACTGCAGGCGGTTGTAGTATGGATACGCCCACGGCTCGACCGCGTTTTCAGGGTCGAGGCTACGAGCGTATTCATACGAGAGATCCCTGCCTCGCAGAAGCGCAAGCTCCTCCTCAAGCAGGCTCTCGCACTGGTTCATGAACGGGAATATCGAGGATTCCGCGCCATCGGCAACCGGCGAGTCCGCGCCGAGATCGACAGTCGGGTTCATTGCGTCGGCGAGAGCCTCGTTGCCGAGGACTGTGTAGAGCTCGCATATGCGCCCGGCCGCCATCTGCAGGGCAAGCGAAAGCGATCCGGAGGCAATGTGCTCGTCGTCTATCGAAAGCTTCTTCGCCTGGTTGAGAAGCGTCATGTATATCTGGATTAGCCCGTTCTCGTCAAGCGCCTCGATATTGAGCGGGATGTCGCCCTGGTAGGGCGCCCCGGCCTGCTGTATCATCGAAAGCTGCGTGTTGAGAGGGTTGGACATGAAGTCCTTTATCCTCTGGTCAAACGGGTTGATCGCCTTTAGGACGCGCTTGATCCACCCCTCGGCGAGTTTCGGCGTGCACCAGTCGCTCCAGTCGTTTCCGACGACCGCAATCACCTCCGGGTTGAGCGCACGGTAGCGGCAGCGCACATAGTGGTCCTCAAGACCGAACACGCCCTCGTCGCCGATCGTCACCCAGTCGAGGTATGGGTTGGAGCCCGAAGCCTGGTAGATGCGCCATGCCTCTTCGTTGGAAGCCCACGTCCCGTTCACGGGTTCGCAGTAGTTCCACTCGAACTCCCAGTCCTGCGGCCGCCCGCCGAAGTCGGAAGTGTACTTCATGTTCATCTGCTTGTCGAGCGGGTTGTCGCTCTGGATTACATGCAGGAGGCCGTTATACAGCTCCGGCATCACCTTGATCACGTACATGGTGATCACCTCGCTCTTGGCCACCATGTTGAGATTGGTAGAATCATTGAATACGAGCGTCACATAGCCCGCTCCCTTGCCTGTCGTGGCGAGCGCCATAGAGTCGAACGGGGTCACGTCGTCAGCCAGCACCACCGGCTCCTCTGACATTTCCTGTATCGCCTTCTGCCAGTTGGGGTCGTCGCCGCCGGGCACGATGTCGGGATTCGTCAAAGTCTCCTTCGCCCTCGCGTCGAGGACGTTGAGCCAGGCGTATGTGAACTCCGTCTCGCCTATGTACTTTCCTGAGAGCTCCATTTCCTGCGTAATGCCGATCGTCATGTTGTAGTAGGCGTTCGGGTTCCAGACGAAGCGGTTCTGGAGATAAGGCGGCAGATCGGTGAACTTGCGCTTCGCCGTCTTGGGGTCCCGCCAGACCCGCAGCGAGTCGGGAATCTCCTTGAGGGAACCGTACTGGATGCGCGTCGGGTCGATGAGCCGCACGGATTCATTCGAGCCTGTAGCGAGCGACTGCTGGTACGCGATCTTCGCCGAAAGCTGCCCGCGCACCGCAGGAAGCCCGTCCTTGGCTCCATGCAGAGTGTCGTTCACGTAGAGCTTCGGGACGCTGTCGGGCCATTTGACGACAAACGTGTAGTCTATCGGAGTTCCCACCGGGTCGTTTGCGTTACGCGCGGGGAACGGGTACTCGCCCGGCTGGCTGTTGGAGAGATACCATTCGTCGCGGCCGGAATATTCCGACATCCACCCGATTATCGTTCCCGGCGCGACGGTCGAGCCGTCAACGTAGTCGAACGACGCCTGCGATGGATAGGAGAACTCGAACACGTAGTTCGTCGTGCCGCCGTCGTCGCCGGCCTGATGCGCCCAGTACCAGCCCTTGCGGTCCTTGAAGCACGTGTCGAGGTCGGCGTACAGCGGGCCGGAGAGGAACGTGTGCAGGTTCGCGGGCTGGAAGCGAGCAAGCGGATCCGGGCTCTGGAACATCTGCCCGGCGTCCTTGTACCTGCGGAAGCGGTACATGTCGTTCTCCGGCACCACGCGGCACGCAGCCATTTTCGCGCGGCCGGGACGGTCGGGGTCGCCGTACTCGATGAGCACGTAGGGAAGCGACGTGAACGTGCCGTTCGTCTCGTTAACCCTGTTCAAGTCGCATCTGAGGGCGTGCGCAATGCCATCGATCATGAGCGCATGCTCTTCGTTCGGGTTGTAACCGTCCTTAGTCGGGTCGTTCTGTCGGTAGATCCTCGCGCCCGTCGGGAACGTAAGACCGGGAAACGCCTTCATCATGTACGTATCCACTTCCTTCATGCAGATCTGCGGGCTGATGTAAGAGTCCTCTGGATCCCAGTCGAAGGCGGGGTTCGCGTTGTGCCCGTGGCCGGAGGAATCGACGAGTCGGCCGAACTCGAGCCACGTGTCATACTCGCCCTCGCCGCCAAGAACCTGATCTACGGTATACTGCACCACAAGCTTGTCGCTCGGATCGCAGTCGAGATACCTGTAGCTCTCTACCTGCTCCGGCGTGCGCGTCGAACGCCACACGCGGAAGCCGGCGAACCTTCCGCAGAACTGGAGCCGAGCTGGTTCCATGCCGCCCCCGCCTCCGCCAAACTCCTCGTATTCGCCACCCATGTTCGTGTCGGTTCCAGACACCATGAAAAGGCGCATAACGTCGCTCCCGAAGTCAATTGCGGCGGACGCCGTGAACGACTTGACGAGATTGCCGTTCAGGTAGTAGCGGAAAACGCCCTCGGCATCGTGCGTGACCGCGAAGTGGAACGGGTTTTCCTGTACGCCGTACATGTTCTCGTCCACGACGGGACGGAACATCTTGTACTGCTCCGGGAATGCGTCGAACCCTGTCCTGTTCACGCCATTTACGTAGAGGTTCCCCTTCTTGTCAACGCCAAACGCAACTCGGCAGCTGTCAGACTCCGATCCATCTGCGTTCCTTGCGTAGAACCGCACGACCGGATACTCGTTGTCTCCCTCAAGGTCCCAAGGCTCGGGATAGTAGTCGTCGTGGTCTATGGACACCCAGCATTCAACGGTGAAGTTCGTCGAGATGGGATAGAGATATCCCGTCCGCGCGTCATTGGACCTGAGCGACAGCGGCGCGGAGAACCCGCTCGACTTGACGGTCGTCACGAACCTCGGCTCCTGCTGGGAGCCGAATGTCAGGACCTTGGACTTGAGCTTGTTCCATGTGACGCCCCAGTCGTTCAGTCCGTAGCCGGCGCTTCCCATGCCCGATGCGAGGACGATCTGCGGCGTGCCGCCATTCCAGTTGTTCGTAAGGCCATAGTGGTAGCCGATGTTGGAATACGACATCGCCCACTCGGGAGTCTGCACCGTGTACTCCAACGGAACGCACGGGAAGAATATCGGCGTCGAAAGCTTCTCGACGTTGCCCGAACCCGCGCGAGGCTCCATGTTCATCTTTGACGGCAACGACCACCACACCTGCAGATAGCCGCTGTTCACCGGGTAAATTGGCGCGTAGAGGTCGTTCGTGCCCTTGTACTCCGTTGGATAGGCGTAAAGGTCGGGGTTGTAGGGGTTCTTGAACGGATAGTCCTTTACCGTTTCGAATCGCCCCGGCACGTGCTCGTGGTTCCGGTTTATCCACCCAGGGTAGAAAAATCCCGTGTCTCCGGAAAACGGGGCGCGAAGCTCCTGCCCGAGAATGGCGCACTGGTAGCTAAGGTAGTCCGGTGGATATGAAAGAGGCTCCGTCCCCTCCTCCGTCCAGTAGAGCTTGTTTGTATAGACGCCTCTCAAGTCGAGGTTCATGGATTTCAAAAGGTCGCTGTTCTTCGCAGGGACCGAACGCACGGTCTGGAACCAGACGGTATCGCCGCTCGTGCACTTCAACAGCGCGTACGTTCCCTCGTCGGCCCAGTCCGTGTAAAGCGCTCCGCTTTCAATGTGCATGTGCCCTTCCGGCACCTGGTAGTCCATCGCCGTCACGCCGAGAGTCGTCGGGAAATAGACGACTGGCTCCACCTGCGCCTCGCCGCCAAGCGCCGACTCCGTGTCGCGCACATAGACCTGCGCGGAGTCCGGATCCCAGCTTGCGGCGTATATGTCCACCTCGAACGGCCACACCACGTCAAGTTCCTCCTTGGCGCGCCAGAACACCTCGATCTTCCAGGGGTTAGCGCTTGAGTCGCGGATCGCCCAGAGGTAGTTCTTCTGCTTGCCGGAAACATGCTGATAGACGTATATCTCGCCGCTCTCGCTCTCGTCCGTAAGGCCGCGCGTGACCTGCGGGAAGAGCTCGTTGGTGTCGAAGTTGCGCGTAAGCGGCCTCAGCTGCCCGCCGATGGCGACGTCTATCTGGGTCTGCACCGGCTCCATGACGTTCACGACCTCGTATGCAAGCATCACGCGCTGGTTCGTCGCCTCGTCCATGCGCGAATAGACGATCAGGAACGTGCCGATGGAGCCTTCGAGGGCCTGAAGCTCCGTGCCGTTCAATCGCACATAGCCGTAGCCGTCGTCTTGCGAATACCACTGCCCGCCGCCATAGTCGCCGTCGTCGCGCCATATCCTGATGGAGTCCGTTCCGTAGAGATCGACCCGGTAGTTAGTGCCGAACTGCACCGTCGGACCTGCGTTCTGGAGCGACCTGAATATGACGTTCTCCCCTGCCCAACTCGGCCTCGCATGGGTCCAGTAGAGGCGCACGGGGCGCTTCTGGGGCGACGCCGAGACAACGGCGGTCTGCGTCTGGACGGTGCTGTCCTTGAGACGCCATTCGATCTCGATGGTGCCCGCCTGTGTGGCGATCAGCTTCTTCGCGTAGTCTATCCATGCGGTCTTGCCGCCGTACTCCGTGACGACTGGCTCGTTGCCGTCCCAATTCGTCGGCGGGGCGATAGACTCGCCGAGCGAGATGTTGGAGGATATCTCCGCTATCGGGATGCCGACCGACGAACGCCAGTTTGGCTGCGTTGGGATGGAGGTATAGCTGCGCCCTGCGCCAGGGCCAAGCTGTGCGGCCCACTCTCCGCCATTGTTGCCAACCTGGCTGCCGTCCGGCAGAACGTAGTTCCTGTAATCCGAGGAAAGGTTGTCGGTCGGCGTTGCGAACGAGGCCCCCGCTGCAAGCAGAAGCGCGGCAACCGGAATAACCCTTCGTTTCGTATGAAGGTAATTCATGTCGTCGATTCCCGTCCGTTAGAGTCTTACGCTCGTGTTGTAGTTTGCGAAATTGGCGTTGATCTTGAGAATAGTCACCGTATAGGCGTCATCCTTGCTCTGCGTGCTATCCGGCGCTACGTAGAGTTTCCAGTCGCTGACGTCCTTTGCCGCTGTGACGACCGCCTTGCGGTGGTTGGTGTTTGTCACGTTCAGGACGGCATACGTCCAGTTGCCGCTGGGGCTAGAATCTGGAAGCGACACGGTCTTGTATGCGGAACCGGCCGGGATGGTCACCGTCGCGAGGATGATCTCAAACGGCTTGGCGCTGCTCGAATAGCCAGTCGCGCCGGGAACCGCCCACTTGACCAGGCCCTGCCCAATGACGCTGCCCGACGTCGCGTTCGGGTCAAGATAGACATTTGCCGTGGGAGCCTGGACGTATGCGGAGCCGTTCTGCGACTTCAGCAGCGCACCGCTGTTCTGTCCCGTCGCGCTGATCGTAAGCGATCCGGTCGATCTTACGCCGAACGTCGAAGCCGAGATATCCACCAAGCCGCCCCATATGGTGACGTTTGTCGTGGTGTTGACCTTGAAGGCCCCGTTCTCGACGTCGAAGGCCTTGCCGTTGGGAACCGTGAACTTGATGTTTCCCGCAGTCGTAGCCACGTTGATGTCCCCGTACGAGCGGCCGGTCACGGTCTTGCCCTTGAGCTCAAGAGTGTTGGAGCCCGACGAATACCCCGAGCCAAGCGTCAGCGCAGAGGCAGTGGCCGCGATGTGCTTGAAGCTGTAAGTGCCGGTGAAGTTGATGCTGCCGTTCACCGAGAGGTTTCCTCCGACGGCGAAGTCGCCATACGACTTCTCGGCGTAGTACGCGGCCATGGAGCGAAAGGCAAACGGCGCGGCAAGGAGCCTCTGGCGCGGCGATATCTCCGTGGCGGAGTCGTCAGGGGCGCCGTTCGGCTTGTTCTTCACGGTGACGCCGAGCCACAGGTTGCTGTACTCGTCCCTGGTCAGCGACGAGTCGCGCCAGAGCGCCTTCCAGATGGTGTTGTTGTTGTATGTGTAGCCGAGGTTTGTGGCTCCCGAGTCGCCAAGCATGAGGTTGAAGTGGCCGCCCTTCACGTAGCAGCTGTACCTCCCGCCCCAGATCGCAGTGCCGCCTGTCGCCGTCCTGTAGAGCCTGCACTCGATCGTGTAGATTCCGTCCGTGTACGGACTTCCGGTAGAGGGATCCGCAAGATAGCCCTGATAGTTGATCATGGCCGGCGTGGTCTGGTCTATGCTTGACGGCACCGCCGCAGAGGCGGCGAACGCGAGGCTGGAGGTTGCGACTGCTGCGAATATCTTTGCGAGCTTACTGTTCATGGTTGTTGTCTTTCTTGATGGTTAAATTTTAAATGTTGAATCGGCGGTTTACGGGAAATTCAGTGCACGACCCCCGTAGTAAGCTCGGGGGTATCGAGCACCTTTGAAAGGCGGAATGCGCCCTGCACAAGTATCGGGGTCTTGTTGAGCCCCGTGATGCGCTCGGTGTATATGCCGCCGGTGACGGTGCGGTTCCAGTCGTCGTTCGAGCCAACGGGATCTTCCGCAAGGAACTTTAGCGAAATCTGGCGCGACACCGACCAAGATTCGTAGTCTCCCGTGCCGTCCTCGTTGCCGCCGTCCTTCACAACGGCCTTCTTGTTGTTGAACGCAAGGTTGTCGTGCTCGGGATGGTAGGCATGGACAAACGGATTCACCTTGTCGTCAAAATCCTGTATGACCGTCGCGGAGAGAGTCCCGTCGGGCGTCATGAACTCGCAGCCCGACATGAGCTTCGGCTCCATGAACGGGAAGTTCGCGGACGACACGCGGCGTATCTTCGCCGCCGGACGCCAAGCGCGGTAGAGCTTGGCCGTCTCTCGGTCGGTCATCACCGGAGCTACGGCGTTGTCCGCCTCGGCGGAGCCGATGAACGCCTGCTTCAGTATCTTCACGGCGCCGTCGTCGGCCACGTGCAGGATGAGGCGGAACTCAAAAGGCTGCGTCGCGTCCTGGATGTCGTTCTCGTCCCACTCCACGTCTTCTGCGCTCTTGAGCATCCTGGCGCGGTTCACGCCCGTCAGGGCCACCGAGCCGACCCACAGCCCGGCGGGCTGTCTTGCGGAGGCAAGAGTCCCTGCGGACTTCAAGCCCACGCGGTAGAGGCACTTCGCGGTCTGCCCAGGCGCATCGTCGATTGTGGAACCTTCGTCGGATATCGCCACTATGCCGAGGTAGTCGCCGGATGCCGTGTACGGCATCGCGTCGAGGTTGGGGCGGATCTTGAACTTGAACGTCGCGCCGGCGGCGACATTCGTGGAGAACGGGAACGTCACAGGAAGATACACGCGGCGCGGGTACCCTGCGGAGTAATCGACGGATTCTATCTTGACTTTGACGTCCCCGGCCTTCGTGCCCTGCCCGAGCGGCGGCGCAAGCGACGATTCAAGGGCAAAGCGCGCAACGCGATCCGAACCTGTCACATTCTTGACCTCAATGGTCCTGGCGGAGGTGGAAGAGCTCCAGAGAAGCGTCTTGTCGCCTGTATCCACCGACACCTCGAACGGGCCGGTATAAGTAACGGTCCCCTCGCCGGTCGTGTCCAGCCAGAACGCCTGAGATGAATCGGAGATTGTGTCCGCAGGCCGCTGCATCACGACCTCGTTCATTGCCGACACCTGCCAATACGGGGAGTCTGCGAGGTTTTCGAAATAGCGGAAATAGTCGTAGCACGACACCAGCCCAGACGGAATGTTGAGACCGATGAGATTCATCCGCCCGAGATGTATCCGCCCGCGTGGAATCGCGGGAGTGCCAACGATGACGAGGTTGGTCGCGGCGACTGCATGGACAAGATAGCGCTCGTCGCCGAGGACAGCTCCGAAGGTGTTCGGTTCGACGCCGCCGGAATACCATGCGTAAGTCTCGGCGGTAACGGAGCCGGTGCCGTCGTCGCGCCTGTCGAGGTTCCACCAGGTCACCTGGTCAATCCCGCCGCCTCCAAACGCATCGCCGCAAGCAGGGCTGTAAGGATTCACCTTCACATGGACAGCATTCCAGCCCGCCCGAAGCGGTATTGTCTGCGACATCCACTGCGCCTCCACCTGCATCGTCGCACACACGCAGGCGAATAGAAAACCATACAGAACAAGACGTTCCGTCCCCCCTCTACGCTCCATCAAGCACTCCTTTCGAGATTACACACCACATCGCGCAATCGGCATAACCAACCGCGCACTGCAATGATATCATAAGCACCGCTTTCACGCAAGCAAAACTTGCGGGCGGTTCAGTTTTCACCGAAGGCCGACCTTGGCAAGGCGGTAGCTCATCATGCGGGGAGAGACGCCAAGCTCCCTGCCGGCCGCAGAGTGGCTGCCGCCGTGGCGGGATATCGCGTCGGAAAGGATATGGCGCTCGGCCGCCTTGAGGCGCTCTTCCAGCGTCTTTGCCTCGTCGTCCATGAAAAGCCCGTCCAGGCTGCCGTCCCCCTGCATGGAAGGCGGAAGGTTGTAGCTGCGTATGCAGCCGTCGGTAGCGGTGAGGACGGCCCTCTCGATGCAGTTTTCAAGCTCGCGCACGTTCCCCGGCCATGAATACGACTGGAGGATGCTGATGACAGGCGGCGAGAAGGACTCTATGCTCTTGCCGTATTTCGCGCACAGCGTGGAAAGGAAATGCTGCGCGAGGAGTATTATGTCGTCCTGGCGGCGCGAGAGGTCCGGTAGCGCGATCGGGAAGACGGAAAGCCTGTAGTAGAGGTCTTCCCTGAAGAGGTTCTTCGCCATGAGGTCTTCGAGGTTCCGGCTTGTCGCCGCTATGAAGCGGATGTCGGAATGCAGCTCTTCGTTGGAGCCCACGCGCGAGAACGTCCGCTCCTGGAGGAGCCTTAGGAGCTTGACCTGCGTCGTGACCGGGAGGTCGCCTATTTCGTCAAGGAAGAGCGTCCCTCCGTTCGCGGCCTCGGCGCGCCCGATCCTGCGGTCCCTTGCGTCGGTGAACGCGCCCTTCTCGTGCCCAAAAAGCTCCGACTCCACAAGGGCCTCCGGAAGCGCCGCGCAGTTGAGGACGACGAACGGCTTGTCCTTGCGAAGCGACATCCCCTGTATGGCCCTTGCGACAAGTTCCTTTCCCGTTCCGCTTGCGCCGCGTATGAGGACAGTTGCTTCGCTCGGCGCCACCTGCCTTATCTGCTCGTAGACGGCCCGCATCTCGCGACACTGCCCTATGAGCCGCCCTGGGTTCTCCGAGAGCATCCCGCGGAGCCTCCTGTTTTCGTCAATGAGGGTTTCGCGCTCCGCGCACTCCTCCCTGAACACGGCTGCGGCCTCGGCCGTGATGTTCGCGACGACCTCGAGGAGGGCGAGGTCCCTGTCGAGGTTCTGGGAGGCGTCGTCGATCTTCCTGTCGACGGAAAGAGTCCCTATCACCTGCCCGAGATGGAGAAGCGGCACGCAGATGAACGAGAGAGCCTCGTCCTTGCGGCGCGACTTCGTCTTGTTGAGGAAGCGCCTGTCTTCGCGAACGTCCTCTACGACCTCCGCCTTGCCGGTGCGGGCGACGAGGCCCGTCACGCCCTCGCCTATGCGATACCGCCCGAGAGCGCGCTCTTCGGCGTTCAGCTGCCGCGAGGAGGCCTCGATCTTCAGGACATCCCCCTCAAGAAGCGCAATCGTCCCCCTGAGCATCCCCATTTCCCTGTCAAGGATCTCGATTACGTCGTTCAGGAGCTTTCTCACATTGCGCTCGCGAACGAGGGCGGACGATATCGCCCGCAAGACAGCCATCTCCTTTGAAACCTTCTTGCTCACTGTTTTTCCTCCGGCAGCTCAAGCGCCGATGCAATGAGGGACATCGCGTCCCCTTTCGACTGAAGAAGCGAAACGGCTTCGTCTATGCGCTTTACAGCAGCGGCCGCTTCGTTTTCGTTATCAAGCCACGAGGAAAGCTGCCTGCGGACGTTCTCGGCCGTGAAATCCTCCTGGAGAAGTTCCGGCATAGGGGCCATCTCCCCTTCCTTCTGCCCCTTGGCAGACTTCTCCCAGATGACGTTGGCAAGGCCCACGTGCTTTACGCCCGTTATCATCCGCCTTAGTATCGCCGCCATGATTGCGCTTACCTTGTAGACCACGACCGTCGGACATCTTGCAAGCGCCGCCTCGAGAGTCGCGGTTCCGCTCGCGACCGCCGCGCAGTCGGCGCGCATGAGGAGCTCCCGCGCTCCGCCCTCGAGAATCTTCACGGGCGGGAAACCGGGCCTACCTGATATGCGCCTTATTGCATGAAGCGCCCTTTCGTTCGCCGCCGGTATCTCGATGTCGGCGTCAAGGCCCTTCGCCGCGTCAAGGAGGATCGGCAGGAACATCTCGATCTCGCGCATCCTGCTGCCGGGGAGGATGGCAATCGTCTTCCGCCCTGACTTGCCTTTCGCCGAACCGCAGTCCCGCAATTCCGGAAAGCCGCCTGCAAGCGGATGCCCGACGAACTCCGCGACGCCGGGCTTGAAGATGGCGGGCTCGAACGGGAAGAAACAGCAGAGCTTCGACAAGGCGGCCTCTATCTTCGGAATCCGCCACTGACGCCACGCCCAGACCTGGGGGCAGACGACATGAACCGTCCTTATGCCGCGCGACTTCGCATGCGCGGCAAGCCTGAGGTTCATCCCAGGGTAGTCAACTGTGCAGAGGACGTCCGGGCGCCACTCGTCGATCGCCCGCATCATCGTCTTTTTTACGCGAAGGAAGAAGAATATCCTCCTGAGAACGCCAAAGAACCCCATGACTGCGAGATCATGGGTCTCGAAGCCATAGTCCCCGTAGCCGCGTATCTCCGCGTCAGGATGCGACTTGAGAATGCACTGGGCTATTCCCTTCGCATACAGCACGCCCGACTCCTCGCCGGCGAGAAGGAGCACTTTCGCCATCGTCGTCAGCCGAAGTCAAGCGTGGCGAAATAGTCGTCGAGCGTCTCAGCCCTTCGGATCTGGCGCACGGAGCCGTCCTCTTCGAGAAGGAGCTCCGCGCTGCGCAGCTTGCCGTTGTACTGGAAGCCCATCGCGTGGCCGTGCGCGCCTGCGTCGCAGATCACAACGAGGTCGCCGCGCTCCAGGACCGGCAGCGTGCGCTGGATGGCGAACTTGTCGTTGTTCTCGCAGAGGGAGCCTGTGACGTCGTAGACGCTCGTCTCCCTCGAGCTCTCCTTGCCGGGGACCACGATCTCGTGGTAGGCGCCGTAGAGCGCCGGACGCATGAGGTTGCTCATGCAGGCGTCAAGCCCGGCGTAGAGGCGATATGTGTTCTTCAAGTGGCGCACGCGCGAGACAAGATACCCGTATGGGCCGGTTATGCACCTTCCGCACTCCATGAATATCTTGAGCGGCTTGAGCCCGCCTTCCGAGACGGCCTTCCGATATGCGTCCTTTATCCCCGCGCCTACGCGCTCGAGGTCCATCGCCTTCTGGTCCGGGCGGTAGGGTATCCCGATTCCGCCTCCGATGTTGACGAACTCGAAAGTTACGCCCGTCTGGCGGGAAATGTCGGCGGCAAGGTCAAAGAGCATCTTCGCCGTGTCGATGATGTATTCAGGGTCAAGCTCGTTCGAGGCTACCATCGTATGCAGGCCAAAGCGCCTTGCGCCGCGTTCCGCGAGCATCTTGTAGCCGTCGAAGAGCTGGCTGCGCGTAAAGCCGTATTTCGCCTCCTCCGGCTTTCCAATTATGGCGTTGCCGCCCTTGAGGGGACCGGGATTGTAGCGGCAGCAGAAAAGCCGCTCTTCCACGGAACCGGGAAGGCCGTCGATAGCGTCGAAGAAAAACGGTATGTGCGTTACGTCGTCGAAGTTCACGATCGCGCCAAGCTCCCACGCCTTCCTGAACTCTTCGGCAGGGGTGTCGTTCGACGTGAACATTATGCTCTCGCCTACGTTGCCCACGCGCTCGGACAGGACGAGCTCGGCCATCGACGAGCAGTCGGAGCCGAAGCCAAACTCCTTGAGAAGCGTCATCAGGTGCGGGTTGGGCGCCGCCTTCACCGCGAAATATTCGCGGAAGCCGTCGTTCCACGAAAACGCCTTCTTGAGCCGCTTCGCGTTGGCGCGTATCGCCTTCGCGTCGTAGATGTGGAAAGGAGTCGGCCACTTTGCCGCGATCTCCTCGAGTTTCGCCTTGTCGAATGGTAGCTCTCTCATGTCGTCTCCGTAATCTGGCCTTACTTGCAGGAACAGGTACTTGCTGGCACGGTCGCCGCGGCGACCTTCCTCATCGTCTCCGCGAGCTCAGGGTCGATGCCCTCTGGAACATAGCGGCAGCGCGTCACGTCGACGCCAAAGAGCCTGGCCGTCCACACAAGCGCCTGAAGATGGTTGCCGTTGCCGTTGAAGTGGGTGTCCTTGAAAAGCCTCGCCCGGTCGGGGAAGCGGATTGCGGCCGTGCCGGTCGG
>Ga0310690_10005381_pt1 | contig 17414 bp, 25 predicted proteins | sample AusTroGonzalo_MG_2_FD_207661 | JGI IMG/M metagenome (GOLD analysis project Ga0310690, IMG submission 207661) | Bovine rumen microbial communities from tropical cattle in Woodstock, Queensland, Australia - Gonzalo_04 (v2) (version 2) | ecosystem: Host-associated > Mammals > Digestive system >...
CTGGAGGAAAAGCGCCACAAGAATTTCGTAAATATTCTGAAGGAGAATCCGGCATATACATACAGCAAGATCTACAGGCGGGAAGTACTCATCAGAAATAATATCCGGTTTGACACCTACTTCGAACACTATTATGAAGCGATGTTCAATGACCGCGTGTATGATGCCGTACCTGCACACAGGGTCAAGAAGATTAAAATGCCTGTCGCGGCATACATGAAGACGCTTCGCGACGGAAGCTATAATCACCGCAAGGAAGTATTCCCGCGGACACTCAATGAGATGCTCCGTGAGAATATCATCAATGCCAAGGAAACAGTTGCAAGAGGGCGTCCCGGAAACGTCAAGGGATACACGGCCGACGCATTGATGGACGGATATTATGCACTGAACAATAAGCCTTATGTGATTACGGATGAAGTACGGGACGAGTTTATTTCATTCGTAAAGGACAATATCGGCACAATCAACCGGATCGATATTGATACGTATGAACTTGCAATGAATTATGCTACGGTGAAGATTGACGGCCTTGTCCAATATATGTACATGTTCTATAAGGACGAACTGATGCCGCCGACGGACGAACTTGACGCAGCGCTTGAGTGGATTCAGTCACTTGATGAAAGGATCCGGCTTCCCGGAACGTTCGGGAAGACCGGCAGTAAAGTAAAACATATGCACATTGTTGAAAGAAAACAGGACGAAAGGGTTGTTGTCTACTGCGGTACTAGGAACACCTATGAAAGTATGCTTGCTTCCGCAAAATCGCTGCTGTATCACACGCCGGTTGATAAGATCTATTTTCTTACGGAGGACGATGAGTTTCCACAGCCTCTTCCGGGTGTCATCACAAACATAAACATTTCCGGACAGCAGTACTTTAAACAGGACGGTCCTAACTTCAACAATGCTTGGACATATATGTGTCTGATGCGCGGTGCCTTCACCAAGCTTTTCCCGCAGCACAGCAAGGTGCTTTCGCTGGATATGGACATCGCAATCAATGATGATATCTCCGCACTGTTCGACATGGATATGTCAAACTACTACCTCGCCGGTGTGCATGAACCAGCCCGCGAACAGGAAGATTACATCAACTTCGGCGTTGTCATGATGAACCTTGACAAATTGCGCATGGACAGGCTTGACGACAAGATTATCGAAGCGCTGAACACACGAAGGTACGACTGCCCTGAACAGACATGCTTCTCCAGAATGTGCGCCGGGAAGATCAAACTGCTGACGCCTGAGTACAACTATACCCCGCACGGATCGATCACAGGCGACACAAACAACCCGATTATCTACCACTATGCAGGTATAAAATACTGGAAACACTACTCACACTTCCGGAACTTTCTTAACATGCCATGGGAGAAGGTGTTACAATGAGCAACCCTACATTTTCCGTCATTATCGCCTCTCACAACGGGGCGGACAGGATCTCACGCGTCCTGGATTCCTGCGTTCAGCAGTCGTACAAGAACTTTGAACTGATTGTGGTCTGCGACGCATGCGATGACAACACGGAAGAGATCGCAAAATCATACGGTGCGAAGACGGTCGTTGTTGACTACCACCGTGGCGGGCTTGCACTCAATGCCGGAATCGACATCGCAACGGGCGACTGGGTCCTCTTTATTGACGACGATGACTGGTGGCTGCATGAGTTTGTTTTCCAGCAACTCGCATCTGTCTGCCTGTTCTCGGAGGACGACGCTGTATTCTTTTCCATCATATGGAAGCACGTAGGATATATTCAGCAGACGCCGAATAACTACCAGCGCTTTACGGCCGGTCACTGCTGGAGACGGTCATTGATCGGTGATACACGCAATAAGGACTGGGAGTACAGCTTTGATCTTGATTTCACTGACGCCTTACTCGCAAAGAATCCGGTTGTTACGTTCATAAACATGCCGATGTATTACTACAACTATATGCGTGAGGGCAGCCTGTCGGACAGGCATAGAAAGGGCGAGATATGAAACGAATCCTTATCACGGCACCGGCAAGGCAGAAACCTGAGATCTTCGATGAGTACAGGCAGAGCGTGGCAGATCTCATTGTCCCGGACGGGTATGAGGTTGATACCTTCTATGTCATAAACGACTGCAACGAACTAATTCCGCACATGACAGCCTCAGACCGCTGGATCGTATGTGATGTGCATGACAGCTATGTCAAGACGCACGATGACCACCTGTGGACACGGAAGAATATGGAAAATGTCGCAAAGCTCCGGAACCTTACCATCCGGTACGCACTGATGCATGGGTATGACTACTGGTTCAGCACGGACACGGATCTAATCCTCCACCCGATGACGCTTACACAGCTTCTGGCGGATGACAAGGATATCGTCAGCGAGATCTTCTGGTCCACATCCCCGAACGGTGTAAACTGGTGCAACGCATGGATGTATGACCAGTCAACCGGACAGCCACAGCAGTGGAAGACTCCCGGCCTGTACCAGTGCGGTATGACAGGCGCGTTAACCCTTGTGAAGCACCGTGTTCTGGAGGCTGGGGTTGACTACACTCCGATTCCAAACATACTCAACGCACTCTACGGAGAAGACCGGCACTTCTGCGTACGGGCTGCATGCGCCGGATTCGATATGTACATCGACTCGTTCTACCCGGCTACGCACCTATTCACGGACGCAGACTTCGAAGACTACCTCAAATCAAAGCATGGAGGTGACACCCATGAATGACAAAGTAGTACTCTATCTCGCAACGCGCAACCTGTATGACTACTTACCGGCTGCGTATAACTCCCTTCTGCACTACACCAAGGTTGACCATGTGTACCTGCTGATCGAGGATGACACCCTGCCGTTCAAGCTTCCGTCCAATGTCACCTGCATGAACGTATCAAACCAGACCTTCTTTCCAAAGGACGGACCAAACTTCTCTTCAGCCTATACGTACATGGCACTCATGAAGGCTGCCGTGCCGAAGCTCTTTCCGGACCTGCACACAGTCCTCATCCTCGACGTTGATACCATCATAAACGACGATATCACGCCCTTATTCTCCACGGACCTCTCTGATTCGTACTACGCTGCCGTCACAGAACCGCATATGTCCAAGAAAAAAGGCTACACGTACTCCAACGTCGGTGTGTTCCTGCTCAACCTCGACCTGCTCCGCTCAACCCATATGGATGACCGCATCATTTCCGCCTTAAACACCACCAAGTACACCTACCCCGAGCAGGACGCATTCAATGAACTCTGCGGTGACAGATTCACAGAACTCCCAGCCCACTACAATGTCACAAAGGGCATCTCAAACATCACCGGCACAACTTCAACTCACGCGTCCATCCTTCACTTCGCATCGTGCAAAAACTGGTCACCCTTCCGCATCACTCAGTTCTGGACCCTCTATAACGCACCGCACCCGCGCGTCGTCGCTTACATCGGGAACCGCAAGTACTATCCCATGCTCGTTACAGCGGCCAAGTCCCTGCTCTCACACTCGCAGGTCGATCACATCTATTTCTTTATCGAGGACGACTCCTTCCCGGAACCGCTCCCGCCATGCATCTCTTGCGTTAACGTATCAAACCAGTCCTTCTTCCAACCGGACGGTCCAAACATCTCACACTATTATTCCTACATGACTGCCATGCGCGCGGCACTGCCGTTCCTGATCCCCGATATCGACCGCGTCCTCCTCCTGGATCCCGATACCATCGTTATCGACGACTTCTCAAACATCTGGAACTACGACACATCAGACTACTACTTCGCTGCCGTGCAGGAGACGCGCCATAACGACCATACCCTGCACCCGTACTATAACGCCGGTGTCATGCTCATAAACCTCTCCAAGCTCCGCTCCGATGGCATGGCAGAACGGATTATTCACGACATCAACCACAACAAACACAAGCACCTCGAACAAGACACGCTCAACTTCCTCTGCCACGACTCCATCCTCGACCTGCCATCCGCTTATAACGCATCGTTCGTATCGAATCCCTGCCGGTATCCGAAAATCATGCATTTCCTATCGCAGGCAAAACGCTTCCTTCCAGAAGCATCGAAACCGTACGAGTCCCTTCCGTGGGATAACATCAGATTCGCAAAGGAGTGATTCACTATGACCGATAACGACAACGGAACGGAACTGTCTTCCGATCAGATCAATGACGTAATCAAAAAACGTAAACCAAAGAACGGCTTGGAAATCATGAAAGACTTCGGTGCGGAACCCGGCGAGAACTCCAAGTTCATCCGATTCGCACTCGCATCATGGGATCTGCCACCTATTGATATCTCTGACCCTCAACAGGTCAAGGAACGCATCGGAATGTACTTCCAGCATTGCGCAGATAACGATAGAAAACCTCAGATCGTTGGCATGTGCAATTGGTTGGGGATAACACGGGAAACGCTGAATACATGGGTGAGAGGAGAGTATCGTAGGGATACACACTCTGACATAATCAAAAAAGCTGTGAACTTTATTGAAGAAATGTGGGCCGACTACATGCTGAACGGGAAGCTGAATCCGGCGTCCGGAATATTCCTGGCGAAAAACTGGTACGGGTACAAAGATGTGGCAGACGTGGTTGTAACTCCGAATAATCCGCTACAGGATCTGAGCGATGAGCAGGCATCCGAACGGATACTGGCGAATAAGCCACGCAGAAGACTGACGGAAGCACAGGACGGAACGGACGAAGGATAATATATATACTACTTATACGAATAAATAATAATATATACCCTACGACGTGACGGGTTGCTCTCTTGTGTAATGAAAAAGGGCAGGGATGGAAGTCATCCCTGCTTTTCTGATGCGATTCTGGAACGAAACGATGGAACGGAATGCAAAAAACGAATGGAGTATGAGTAACGTGCGGATTCTGCACGTTCCTGGAGCGGTTCGAAGGGGCAGAACGGGTGTACTATTCGTGAAACGTATGTTTAGCGAATAGTAGGCATACAACGGATTGAGCTTCAACAGGCGAGGTAACACAAGATATACGATTATGCATACAGAACGAATAAAAACGGACGATATGCAGTATTATGCAACAGGCTGAAATGAATGAAACGGAGGGGTTATGCACGGACGGAAGGAAAGAATTGCATAAAAAAAAGGCCGCCCCGGAACGGGTCCGGAGCGGCAAACGGGGAGCAAAACGGAACGGTTACGGGAACGGTTTGACATCGTAGTAGTTTACCCTTACTACTTCGCCTGGAGAATGAGAGTCCAGACGGATTGAAACAGATTGATCGTTCAGACGGATAACGGTACCTGTGCATCCGTATGTCCATTGCGGTGTTATGTGAGAACGCAAGGAACCGTTATCAAAAATCTTTACGTGCTGGCCGATACGAACGTGAGTGATACGGTTTATACCTGCTATCTGGTAGCGCAGGTCACGGATGCAATCCTCGTGGATAGTTCTGCATGGATAATCCGTACGGTCTGCATTCCATCCTTCATTCAGCATAATCCAGATTCCGTCTGAGTCCTGCCATGCGTCATAAATGGCGTCATGCTTTGACTCTGGAATGTAGCTCATAATTTGTTCTCTTGTCATTGAATTTTTCCTTTCTTAAAAACCAAGGTCCGGATTGTAATCGGCAAGGCGGGCGTTTGCAATCCGTTCCAGTTCGTCAAGAACGGAACACAGAATATCCGTTTCATGTTCGTTATAACCGTAAACAAGCATGATTACGGTACGATCAAGGGAACGGATCCCCTGCTTCCACAAGCGATGCGCGGCGTACTTCGCGCGGGTAGGATTGTCAAGTGAAGTGACCCAGTCGTATGCGGCCGTTCTCCAGTCATTCGTGGACATAACATATTCCTCTCTTTCTCCGGTATTCTGGTACCGGCTGCCGGATCTCCGGTGGAGGTCCGGTGTGCCGATATCAGAGCGGTTTGCCTGTGATTTCGTTAACCCAACTGTCTGACATCATGCCAAGTGCAATCTTTGCACCGCGCCATGAACGGTATTCCTTGAGCTTGATTGTCTTTCCGCGCGGGTCAAGCACAATAAGACGCGTCCATCCGGTACGGTACTGACACAGGTTTGCATGGAATCCGTAAAAGTCCCTGTAGAATGCTCTCATGATTGTGCCTCCTCCCATGTTATGACAGTAAAAGTTTTATGTGCCAGTCGATCAATCAGATACTTCTTTCCGACGTGAGAACCGGTGCGTTTGCCGTTAATGTATACCGAATAGAGGCCGGAGCCGGAACTGTATATCCCGTCCTCACAGACTGCACAGGCCGGATAGAAAGAATAATATCCGTCTTCGACGACACTGTTGTGCGGGAGTTCGCGGAGGATTTCCGCAATCCAGTCCTCATACAGGTCTGTATAGGTTACAGTCTTCATTTGCTATTCCTCCTTACTTCTCTTTCGATGGCAGTCCTGACTTCATACCAAGCATTCCAGATCTCACAGTACAGTTCCGGTGTCAGTCCTTCCGGAACGGGGTAACCGATTGTCTGACGGTCAGTGACGTATTCTTCCCAGTACGGGCGGAGAACGTCCACGGACTCGGCCGGTTCATGGCCATTATAATAGACGTTCTCTTGGTAGTCTGAGAAAACATAGTCCGTCAAGGCAGCGGGAAGGGTGTCAAGAATGGTGTTCATGAGTATTCTCCTTTCATGATGCAATGCAGGCGGACGACGTCCACCAACGGATAACGGATTCAATTTCAGAGTCCGGATACTTGTATATGAGAATCTTCTCAAGGTCAGCGCCGTCACGGAGGAACCCGTATCCTTTTCCTTCGCGCTTCGGGTCCGGGAGCATCTCGCATCCGCCTTCTGATATTAGGAAACGGGACTGCTGTTTGTTCGCGGTGCGGAGGCCAAGAATCGTGGAGAAATTGCACCGGAGGACGGTCGGGATTGTCTGGGCCATAATGTTCTGGGAACAGGCGATAACGTGGACCCTGGCCGCGCGGCCGATTTGCGCGAGACGCTGCAGCAGCGGGAGCGTTTCCTTCTTAATGGAAACCATCAGATCTGCAAGCTCATCGATCACGACGTACAGGTGCGGTCCGTTGTACTCTTTCAGACCGTCCCGCTGCATGCAGGTGAAACGTCTGTCGGTCTCTTCAACAGCCCATTGCAGAGACCGGACAATTTCCGGATGGTCGGAGGCATAGCGGACGGTGTGAGGGAGAACGGAGAACTGGACAAGTTCAACCCGTTTCGGGTCAATCAGAACGAACTGGCAGTGAAACGGTGATTCCTTCAGCAATAGGGAATGAATGATGCCGTTCAGAGCAACGGATTTGCCGCTTCCGGTTGCACCGGCAATCAGCAGGTGCGGGCGCTCTGCAAGGCGCAGGAACGGGGTGTATACCGTTCCGGATGGCGTACGGTAGGAACGTGGTACAAAGTGAATCATGGAAGTGTCCTCACTTTCTCCGATGTCTGGCATCGGTTGCCGCGTCCGGAGTCCGGGCGCGGTGTATCGGTGTCAGAGACGGTGCCAGTGGTAGACGTGATCGAATAACCAGTCATAAAGGCATTGAGTGTCGTCGGCAGTGTACTCATTCCGTAACCAATGGTAGAAATCAGAATCGGAAACGTCCGGCCATCCGCCTTCCGGAACGGGAACCTGTTCCCGGTCGAAATCAAGGCAGTCATACCACCATTGCTTCAGCAGGTCTTCCGGAACGGGAATATCGATCATCTGGCCGGATGGATACTGCTCCATCTGCCACAGTTCTTCTTCTGAGTACTGTCCGGTTGTATCCGCATAGATGGTGACGGGCAAAACGGTATTCATACGTGTATCCTTCCTCCCCGTGTGGCCGATAGGACAGCCGGATGATAGTCAGAGCGTCTTCCGGACAACGTCGCCGCCGTCCTCATTCTGTTTCCAGTGATGATAGTTTCCGTTCGTGTCTTTAAATTCGATGTCATAACCCCACCAAGCTGTTCCGTTTGCGTCGGAACGGTCCCCGTACCAGTCCTGGAACAAGACGACGGAAACGGTGTAGGAATGGCCGAGGGCAGTGATAACGTCCCCGGGCTGAATCATTGTGCTGTTATTCATAGCAGTGTCCTTTCTCCCCGTATGGCCGGTAGGACAGCCTTATATGATGGTTATCAGAATGTCCACGGGGTGGACGGGTTGAGATGATTGTGCAGGCGGATGATGTACCTGCTTACTTCCCGCGGCGTCATGCCGGAGACATCCATGTCATTGCGGCCGTTCACGGAGGCCATAAGGATTTCAAACAGTTCTGTCTGAAAGTCGATGGAATGATTCCACGGATCTTCCGCGCGGAGATCCATCCAGTCATAAAACAGGTCTGACAGTGTGTACGCCTGTCCGGATACGGCATCAATCAGTCTCATTTTCATTACCTCCATAATGCCCAGTATTCGTCGGGCATGTATTCAAGTTCGTAGACGTGGTCCGGGTCGGTCAGTTCGTCGTCGGTCAGTTCGTCTTCCGGGCTGTTGATGATATCCATCAGCATGAGGTCCGGCGACAGGTCACCATCTCCGGTGGTGCTGTCGAATACGACAGTACTGGTTCCCTCTCCGCCGCAGGACAGGTTTCCGTGTTCGTCGATGATGTCCGGCGCGGGAACGTAACGGATAATCCGGATATGGCTGTCCGGATGGGCAGTAATGAAATCATATACTTTCACGGTTATGCCTCCTATCAAAAAATGAAATCAGTGTAAACCGGGGTATCCGGTTTCAGTAAACGGGAGCGGGAACAGTCATTCCATGCGACAATCATGTATTTTTTTTCGGAACGGTCGTACTCGTCGCGGATCCAAACCTGCGATTCTTTCGGATACGGGAGCGGCTTTAAGGTGATAAATTCGCCTTTTTTCACGTCTTTGATAGTCATTGGAAATACCTCCATTTCAATTGTTATATTCCATCCAGACACGTCCATGACGGACGCCTTCCGGAGGCGTGAACGGGTGACAGGCAACGACACCGGACAGCGTGTACAGATATTTCACCTTTGTGTCCGGTGTCCAGTCGTATGCGCTTCCGGCCGGGACGCGATGCCGGGAACGGAGCCGGTCCCAGTCGTCACGGGAACGGACGACGGTAACGGAACGGATGACAGCAGAACAGCGGACGACGGGCCTGTCACGGCCGGTCTCTGCAAGCAGGACGCGCCTGCCTACAAGCGCGCCCAACATGTCACGGGTACGGGTTTCGTCCAGTTTACGCCGGTCGATAATCCAGTCAACGAACGGATACCGGCGGCAATTGATGAAAACGACGGGGAACATCATGCGCGCGCCTCCCCGGAACGGACGACAATCACGCCGTTTTCAATTGCAGCGCCCGGGAAAAAGCGGAGATAATCGCGGAGGGGCGCGTTTCTCTGATACTGGTCCGGGCCTGTCTGCTGACCGATACCGGAACGGTTACCCGCGTATGCAGTGACGTATGCGGTACCGCCGGACGCGTCGATAATCTGCCGGATTGTTGCGGCAATGTCCTGCACTTCGTCGTCACTGTCAATGACGTTCAGTACGTTACTGCATACGACGGTGACCGGATAATGGATATGCATGGCGATGCGGACATAGTAAAGTGAACGGGCATTGACGTCAGCGGGTTGATTAAACGGGTCATACGGGCAGTACATGACACCCGGAACGGCCGCGGCAATGTGATCTGTAAACCGGCCACAACCATAGTCAAAGAGCAGAGAATGACGCGGGAGCGGCGGAAGCTTCCGGAATACTTTCGGAAGCTTGGCGGCATTGACGGATGTTGCCGCGCTTGTGTACTTCTGTTTCATGATTTCTTTCCTTCTTTCCCCGGTACGGGTACCGGCTATGCCGTCCGGCCGGAGCCGGGCGGCATGTGTCGACATCCGGAACGGTGTCTAGTCATCCCATGAATAAATCGGGAGCGGATACGGATACGCGCCCGGAACGGCCGCGGCGACTGTCAGCGGGTGATTTCTGGACGCAGTCCGTGTAACCGTGATACATCCGGCCCTGGCCGGTATGCGTATATGCAGTACGCCTCCCGTCGTGCTGTAGCTGTAGCGGACGCGATGCGCGCGGAGGATATCGGCCGCGTCTTTTTCCGTCCGGGCGTCCGTCAAAAGTGCCCGGACGCGGGCCGCTGTAATGAATGCTTTCATTCGTTTGCGCCTCCCGTCGGAATGATAGTCCAGTCGCGCGCCGTAAACGTCGCGTCATCTCCGCCGTACATGTGAACGACTAGCAAAACGGTTCCGCGTTTAACGCCGTTTCCGTGAATATCCGCGTCACTGTACAGGTTCATTGCATAGTCAAAAGAAACACTGCTGACATTGTCGTACGTTACTGTCAGTTCCGGCCGTTTGCCGTTCTGTAATGTGATAGTCATGATAGCTTTCCTCCCATTTTTAATAGTCGCGCGGCCCGGAACGTGTCCGGGCCGCTGTTGTGCCGTTCAAGTTATGCGGGCTGCTTTTCCGCGGCCATAAACGCGTCTTTTTCCGCGTCCGTCTTTTCGGCGGCCGTTATGACGTTGTATGTCGTCGTCGTGCCGTAAACCTCTTTGAATTCCGGGAAATCAGCATAGACGCGCTTAGTGTCGATGCTTTCGCGGCTCCGCGCGGAAAGAATGACATTAAATTCCTCTGTCTCAAAGAACTTGCGTCCGGCCGCGAATCCTTCAATAACGGCCTTTAAATACTTTTCTCGCTTTTCCGCGGCTGTCTTTTCCGCATGAACCTGCATATACTCCCGGACTACTTCGTTAATGTTTTCCATTGTTGTTGCCTCCCATTATTTTTATTCCGTCGCCGTATGCGGCGCGGGCCACAACAGGCGCGGCATGTATTCGCCGCGCCTGCTGTCCGTCCGCGTCTCATGAAATAAGGCCCGGAAGACAGGCCATGACTATTAGACTATGCTGTTTTGCGCCGTCCGGGCCGCATGCAATGCGCATATGCTCGCCCGGTTTGCCGCGCCTGTCCGTAAGAACTCCGCTATATACAGCGGCTCCGCGCGGCGCGTCATGAGATAGCACGTATAACCGCATTCGCGACAGCGGCGGCCATTGCATTCATGCGCGCCCGCGGCAATGGCCGCGTCCGTTGTCGCCTTGTCCGGGTAAACGGTGAATATAGCGTCGTCGAACCATAACGCCGCGGCCGGAATGCCGATTAATATAGAAGAGTGAATAAAGCGCACGTTCAGCGGCAATGCGTCCCGCGTGAAAATGCCTTCCGAATGAAGTCCCTTCTCAACAGCGCCGCTATTCTTATACCAATAACCGAAAGACGTTGCCGGATGGACAAAAGCATTCCGGAGATAGTTGCGCGCCATTGTTTCGTTCACGGTGTCGCCGTCCTCATTATATCGGCACAAGTCGCCGATATTAAACCGCGCAAGCTCTTCTGTTGAAAACAGGACAGACGACATAATAAACGCATTCAGTGTATGCGTCCGCCATGATATTTCTTTATACTTATCCCGGTCAGCATAACAAGCGCCGCATATAATCAAAGGATCCTTTTCCGCGGCTTTTATCATGCGGCAACAGAATTCACATGAGGCGCATGAATCAATAGAATAACATCCATCAATTTTTCCGCTGTCATGATACGCGACGCGTACAATGGAAAGCAAAACAGCACGTTCTTTATCCGTCAGTCCATCCGGGCCGTTGCGGAGGATGCCGTGACCGATGTTTTCACGGCGACGGATGGTTTCACGGCCCGCCGCGATGCGATGCGCGTTTGCACGTTCTTTTTCTGTCATGGCGGGGAACACTTCGATTGCATCGAAGTGCATAGGCCGCGCGTCTTCCGCAACAATGCGGCCGTTTTTATCGAATACGTGCCGCGCGTCGCCTGTCCAAATACAAAATGCCTTTTTCCCGTCTTTCATTGCGTCCGCCATGGCCTGCATGGCCTTTTTGCTTTTCAGTGAGTAGAACAACATGTTTTCATTCCTCCGTTGTTATATTGTCGCCGTATACGGCGCGCATAACGTCCAGTGCACCGGGCGCTATGCGCGGCGCATGCCGCGCGCCGTTTGTGGTTTGTTGTGGTTTGTTCCTGCTGTTGTGGGGCCTTTTCCGTTAGGGTTTTACCCTGCTGTCGCCGGTCAGTCATGCTATGCGTTCATGCGCCGTTTTGCATGTCGTGCGGGCGCGCTGTTGCGCCTCCCGTCGTTCCCCGTATGCGGCCGGTTACGTCGGCCCCGTTTGCCCCGTCGCGGCTCCGCGCCGCGTCGCGCGCCTCCCGCAAGCGTCTTCCGCGGGATTACTTTCCGTCAGTGTCCCGGCCCGCTGTCGGGCCTCCCTCCCCGTATGCGTCCGGCCTATTCCGGGCCGCCCGGGCCGCTGTTGTTAACGCGGTCCGCCCCGCGGCAAGTGGTTTGCACCGCTTGCGGTAGCAAACTTCGACATGTAACCTATATTATTCCTGCTTTTTAACAAAAGTCAGCAAAAAGTGATTAAAATATGTCGTATCGTGATCAAAAATTGCGCTACAAACTACGCGCCGCGCACGTCATGCAGCGCTATTATTACATGATATATATCAAATAAAGCTTATAATATCAAATTAATGTAACTCCCAGGTAACCGTCCCCGCGTCCGCACGTCGTGCCGTTGTCCGCGCCCGGTTTGCCGCGTCCGCGGCGGGACGTCCGGCCCGGCCCGGCGTCCGGGCCTCCCCGCGGGGATGCATCGCGGCGCGCCAGGAGGCCTTGTTACCCCTCTCCGCACCGAAAAAATAAAAAAAAGGGTTGACTATATCAAAAATAACTGATAATATCAATACAGAACAAGAAACGGAGGGGAACAGACATGAAGGTTCAGGAAGTATGCAGGGCCGTAATCAAGACGAGCGGACTGACGCAGAAGGAGATAGCGGAGCGGCACGGGAAGTCAGGGCAGAGTTCGATCAGCATGATGTTTCAGAGCAGGAGTATGCGTGTTGACAGTCTGCTGATGATACTGAATGACTGTGGATACGACCTTATTGCGCGGAGCCGGAACAAGGATTTGCCGAACTATGTGATCGGTGACGAACTCAACGAAGACTATCTGATGAACGAAGCGAGGTTTGACAGACTGCGCGATATTGTGCGGGAGGTTGTGAAAGAGGAACTGCATGCACGGGACTGTTACGATCCGGATGATGCGGATGATGCGCGCGGAGAAGAGTGGAAGAAATATTTGCGGGAAAGCGCAAAAAAAGAGGACGGCCGAAAAGCGACCGCCCTGGAAGAGGACATCTGAAAAATCGCGCAAAAATCAAAAAAGGCGATCCGGAGTATATGAAAGGCGAGTGAATAGGATGCTTACGATCATCATAGGGTTCATAGCGTTCGTAGCGATCATAAGCGCGGCGAACAACGGCGAATGGGGGTCTGTTTTGCTGGGCGTCGGGATCGTGGTGGTGCTGATTCTGATGGCTGATGGCGACCGGAAGGACACGAAAGCGTGGATGAACTGCCGGGACTACTGGGCGGCAGGCGGACCGGAGCAATACAGGCGGAAGCAGAGCCACAGGAGATAAGACAATATAATACAAATTTGAGACGCATGAGTGCGGGGACGAGCCGGGATGGGCTTGTTCCCGTTTTTTATTGGGAGGTGTAGTGAAATGGAGCCGGTGAATGCGAGGGTGGTACTGGAGTGGAGCGACGGGAGAAAGGTTGAGATCGGAACGGTGGAGATGCGGAGCGAGGAGAAGGGGACGAAACTGAGCAGCACGGTGCGGATGAATATGAAGCGGTTCGGCTGGGAGATTGTGCGGTTAGGGTTCAGAGTGATGTTTCCGCGGAGAAAGTGGGTGACGGGGTATGGACGAACTGAAGCGGATACGTGAGTATATCGGGGCGCGACCGGGCGACCCGGGGGCATACAGGGACGCGGTGATATTGTGCCGGGAGCGGATCGAAGCGGGGGAGCGCGGGTGGCACAAGGTGAATAAGGAAGTACGTGAGCTGATTCTGGACGGGATGTACAGGGTGGACGGCGCGGCGTTAAAGCAGCTGGACAGGCTGTACTATCAGAGCATGCTGATGGACGCCAGGGTGGATTTTGACGCGTTCTGCCAGTACATTGAGAAGAATCGGAACCCGGACGATCAGTTTTACCTGCCGCGTCGTGACGTGCTGATGCCGATTGTGGAAGCATTTCAGGAAGTAGCGGACGGGAAGCTTGATCTGCTGACGGTGAGCCAGCCGAAGCGAACTGGCAAGACGACATTAGGAACGTGGTTTGTGCTGTTCCGGGCGGGGCGGAGTCCGAACGGGAGCAGCGTGTGTTCCGGGGCTGGCGATATGCTGGTGAAGAGCTTCTATACAGGAATGCTGGAGGTGCTTCAGCAGACGGACAAGTACGCGTATTACGAGGTATTTCCGGAAGCGAAGCTGGTGAGTACGAACGCGGACGAGAAGACGTTCAACCTGAAGGAGAAGAAGCGGTTTGCGACGGTGACATGCAGGCCGATTGACGGGCAGATCACGGGTTCGACGGAAGCGACGCCGGACGGGCTGATATATCTGGATGACTGTGTGAAGAATGAAGAGGAAGCGGTAAACAGGGACCGGCTCGACTTCCTCTGGGACAAGGTGAGGGGCGATATCCTTGGCAGGCGGCTGGAGGGCTGCCCGATTGTGGCGCAGGGGACAAGGTACAGTCTGTACGATCCGATTGGGCGGTTGCAGGAAGCGGCACCGAATATGGGGTGGCGGACGCGGATTGTGGAGATTCCGGCGCTGAATGACAGGGATGAGAGCAATTTTGAGATTACGGTGCATGGGAAGAAGATGTTCACGAGCGCGTACTACCAGCACGAACGGGAGCTGGTGACGGAGATGCAGTGGGAGAGCCAGTTCCAGCAGAAACCGTTTGAGGCGAAGGGGCGACTGTTCCCGGAGAGCGCGCTGAACAGGTACTTTGAGCTGCCGGTGGATAAGGACCCGGACACGGTAATCGCGGTGTGCGACACGGCGGAAAAAGGTACGGACAGCGTGATGATGCCCATAGCGTACGTGTACGGAGAGGACATCTTTATAGAGGACTGCGTGTTCAACAACGCGACGCCGCAGTACACAAAGCCGGAGTGCGCGCACATGCTGGTGAAGCATAAGGTGGTAACGTGTACGTTCGAATCGAATGCGGCGGGCGAGTACTTTGGGCGGGACGTGGAGCAGCTGGTGCGGGAGTCCGGACACAGGATCAGCATCAGGCTGAAGCGGACGATCTCAAACAAGCAGAACCGGATTGAGAACGCGTCGGACGGGATCCTGAAGCACTTTTACTTCAAGGACAGGTCGCTGTACACGTCCACGAGCGAGTACGGGATGATGATCAGGGAGCTGACGGGGTACACGCGGAGCGGGAAGGTGAAGCACGACGACGCGCCGGACGGATTGAGCCTTCTGGAGAACGAACTGCGCGGGCTGGCGTTCGGGAAGGTGGAAGTGATCAGGAGGCCGTTTTAATATCGGGCGAATATGACGAAAAGACATAGAGATATTACATAAAGTATTGACAATACCCGTTAAATCTATATAATCTGAATTGTAGGATGCTGTTCTGCTTTATTAATCGACCACAAAACACGCACGGCCGAACGAACGGACAACAACAGGCAGGCAGCAGGAAGACGCTGAGATAGCGAGAGATCGTTGTTTCAGCGTCTTTTCTTATACGTAATGAGCGGAGGTGTGACAGGAATGAGCCATGAGGTGTATGACGTTACGACACTGACGGCGGCGGAAGATCTTGAACTGTCAAAGAACCTTCGCGGCAGGCGGGTGATTTACTCCAGCGCGGAGGAGATCAACGACGGGAACGTGATCGAGGTGCTGAACAAGGCGCTGCCGATCCACGAGCAGAACCGCCGGGAAGAACTGTTCCTGAAGCGGTATGTGCGGGGACTTCAGCCGGTGCTGTTCCGGGGCAAGAAGTACAACGCCGAGATCAACAACAAGCTGGTTGTGAATATCGCTTCGGCCATCATTGCGTTCAAGGCAAGCGACTTTGCGGGGGAACCGATTCAATACGTGAGCCGCGGAAGCGGACTGAAGGAGCGCGAGTCTGACAAGCCGATACCTGAGAAGATCGCCGCGGTGAACAGCATGATGCTCTCCGAAGGAAAGCAGAGCAAGGACTACAGGCTGTCGTACGAGATGTTTACCTGCGGGGTCGGATATCGTCTGGTGATTCATGACAGCGGCCGGGAGCCAACGGACTACCTCGACGAAGCACCGTTTGAGATTCACATCCCGGACACGGAGAACACGTTTGTGGTGCGCCGGAGCGACGTAACGAAGCGGGTGCTGATGGGCGTGACGTACGTGTACCGTGATCCGCCCGCGAACGACGTGGAATACACGGTATACACGCCGAACGTGAAGTACACGATCAGCGGAACGCAGGGGATTGCCGGATCCACGGGAGAGCTGAAGGTGACGCGGCGGGAGCAGCACAACTTCGGCATGGTGAACCTGATTGAGTACCCGTGCAACCCGAACTACATGGGGGCTTTTGAGCCGGTGGTGCCGCTGCTCGACGCGATCAACCTCACGCAGAGCAATCGGCTGGACGGCATTGAGCAGTTCATCCAGGCGCTGATGGTGTTCGACGGGGTGGATATCAGCAGGGAAGACTTCCTTGAGCTGAAGGACCTGGGCGCGATTAAGCTTCCGGCGACATCGAACACGAGCGGCGGGAAGAAGCTGTATTACCTGAACGAGCAGCTGGACCAGAGCCAGACGCAGACGCTTGTGAACGACATGTACAAGACGATCCTGGAGATCGTCGGCATGCCGAGCCAGGGCGACGCGAACACGGGTGACAGCAGCAACAACGGCGCAGTCATCATGAAGAACGGTTGGTGGCATGCGGAAGCGCGGATGCAGGAAACGCAGAGCATGTGGAAGGAAGCGGAAACAGCCTTCCTGAAGGTGGTTCTGAAGATCTGTTCTGATACGAACACGCTTGAAGGGCTGAAGATCAGCGACATGGAGCCGGACTTCCGTCGGCAGTACTACGAAGACCTGCTCGTGAAGACACAAAGCTTCAGCACCCTGCGGACGGCGGGCATGCCCGCGATCCAGGCGTTCACATTCAGCCATCTGAGCCGTGATCCGGAGAGCGACGCGATGGTGTACGACGAGTACCAGCAGATGCTGGCGGACGAGCTTGACAGGCTGAACGGCGTGACGGAGGACATTCCGCTGAAGGAAGACGACACGACCGACCCGACAACGCAGGACGGAATCAAGGCGCAGGCCGAAGGTGATTCCGGAGCGGCCGAGGGCGAGAAGAAGGGAGAATGGGCGATCTGCCCGGTGTGCGGAAAGCGGTTCCAGAAGAAGGAACCGAACCAGAAGTACAGCTCGATTGCCTGCGCGAATAAGGCGAGGCGGAGTACGCCCAGGTACGGCGGCGGTGGGGTCG
>Ga0310690_10005384_pt1 | contig 17408 bp, 23 predicted proteins | sample AusTroGonzalo_MG_2_FD_207661 | JGI IMG/M metagenome (GOLD analysis project Ga0310690, IMG submission 207661) | Bovine rumen microbial communities from tropical cattle in Woodstock, Queensland, Australia - Gonzalo_04 (v2) (version 2) | ecosystem: Host-associated > Mammals > Digestive system >...
TCTGCAACTTGTTCGAGAGGTTTTGGAGCCAGTGGATATTGGTCATCTCGCGCTTCAGCTCCGCTACAAGGTTTTCATCGATAAACTCATTCTTGTTGTAAAGGTATAGCCCGTCATCACGGATGACGCGTGCTCCACGGAAATACATTTCCGCACGGACGTTACAGTAGGTCTGCTTGTCTGAAGCAGCCTCGCCAAAGGCAACCTGGGTACACGGAATCTCGAACTTCAGCTGGTCGTAGACAGACTCGCTCCACGCCAAGTCCATGTTTAGCGACGTTATCCGGTTGACGGCGTTGAACTTCTTTATCCACGTAGCAACGGCAGTAGAATCGGCAACGCCGAAGTCGTGAAGGGCCAGCAGTTCCTTGTTTCCACGCAATGCACAGAATACGTGGCGGTCACGGTCACCGGCATGTGCCATGTCAAGACCGCACCATACAAGGTCGGACGACGTCACCATCTTGGGCTGGTCGGAGAAGTCGTTGATTCCGAGCATGGACGTGGAGTTGTCGCCAAGGATAATCTCTCCAAGCAACTCCTGGCGTCTAAGCTTCTCGTCGAAGATAGACGCAGCCATGAGCTCACGCTGTTCGTCAGTGACGTAGATGTTCTCGTTCGGTGTTGCACGTAGAAGCGTGATGCCATGCTTGTCGTGCTCTATCATCATGAGCTGCCATTCCGAAGACATGTTCGGCGTGGACACGGCACGAATCTGCGGATGTATCGGACGGCCCTGCAAATCCTTTCCGCGCATGATAGGCGTAATCGAGGCCAGCATTGTCGGCTTCGATAGCATAAATTCATCAAGGATGACAAGGGAAACTTCGGTCGCACCACGCACGTTGTCCGGGTTCTCGTAGGTACCCAGGAACATGGTCGCCTCTCCCCATGGAGTCTGTAGATATCCGGTATAAGTAGACCCGTTCCAACGCCAGCGTTCCTCTAGATGGAGTTCTCGAAGGAAGTACTTCAAGTGCTTCTCACCACCCTTACGCCATGCGGACAAGTCCTGAACAAAATACACGACATGCTGTCCGTCCAGAAGACGCAACAGCATTAGCAGAACAGCGACAAATGTCTTACCGGCGGCACGCTGCGAACAGATTGCCACAAACTTGTCTTCACTCTGGAGGAAGGCACGCTGTACCGGAAGAAGAGGAATCTCTATCTCATTTGTCTGAAGGCTCTGCTCCATCTTGCTTAACCTCCGTAGCGTCTGTAAACTTTATACTCAACGGTTTGTCAACACCAGTACTGGACACGTTCACCTGGACACCCGGCTGGCCAGCCTGTTCACGGAACGTGGCACCGACAATCTTGCAGATGCGTTCCAGCAAGTCAGCCTTCTCTACGCTCCGTTCCTTGATAGCCTCGGTGAGAAGCCCTTCGAGGTCAGCGTCGACCGCCGCCTGTATAAGGTTCATCTGCAAGGCGGTCTTGATTGCACGCGTACGCACCATGCGGTCCGCCCACTCCTTCGTGGACAAGCCGAGCACGTCCGAATACTTGACAAGGTTGTCGCACTTGTTCGGGTTGTTCACGGTCAGGTTGCGACGCTTAGCCGCAATCGAGTCCTTCTGCTTGGACTTGACCGTGTTCTTCATGCCTCCGCGTGTCGATCCGCCCATGTGCTACCCCCTCTTCTCGATAGCCATGCGGATGCGGTAAAGCTCGCACAGCATAGCACGCTGCGGACTGGTCAAAGAACCCACGCACCAGGGGTATTCCGTGTTGATGTAGTCGTTAGCCTTGTCGACCTCTGTGTCGGGCCTGGCGATGCTCTCTGCAACAGCCTTCGGCATTTCCACCCTTGGTTCTTCCTTTGTCACGCTAGGGTCTTCGAAGGCGGACTTTTGGATTTTTTTGTTTAGCTTAGCCATAACGTATCTCCTAAATTTCTGCGAAATCCTTAAGTTGCTCGGCTCGATATGCGAACTTGCTCTGTTTCAGTTTATCTTCCTCGGACTTAACTCTCCGTGCAAACATGCACGAGGCACACGTGCAGGTCCCTTCCTTGACGTCCGTAATGCACGGTGCGACCTTGTGGCACCATGAACAGGCGAGGCGGGGCAGACTATGGCAAAAAGGAGGAGAAAAACCATATATCCGCTCCACCTCGCTGTAAACCTTCGACGCTATTTCGTCATGCTCTTTTTCGGTGATTTCTAAGTCCATGACTTCAAACTAGTTCATTCCTCGACGGGGTGATCTTTACATCAACGTTCTTGAACAACGATCTGGATTCGAGGTTATCGAGGTCAAAATCGGCTGAAAATTCCATTGTTATAGGCATTAAATCGCTCTTGAACAGTTCTGCCTTTTCAGATATTTTGGGTGCAAATTCAGCGGCAAGCGTGTTGGACAAGCTTGCATACAGAATAGGGCGAATCTTCTCGTTCATACCCGAGTAACGAAGTAACGTGTTGTACTCGTTCTTGAGCATGTTACGAGCGGCTCTAAGCGCCTGGGGTCTTGCAACTCCCGTGTCAAAATCGACACCTTCTGCAAGGAATAGTTTAGTTGTTTGCATGGTAAGTTTCATACTTCAATTCCCTTTAACAGTTTATCCCACCAACCAAATTAGCTCATTTCACGAAATAACTATGCCTAGCCACTTTTTTCACAAATTTTCGTCCTACCCCTTGTTTTTTGAAAAAGAAAAACCTATTTTATGACTGAACGCGAAAGCTAAATCACGAACTGGCTTTCAGATACCGAAAAGTTTTTCCTTTGGCTAATGCCAATATTAGGGGGTACCTGGGAGTCGTGACCTGGGTGCCCCTATCGCGTTTGGGCACAGAGGAGAAATATGGTTAAATACGACAAATCTAAGTCCTTCAAGGACAACATGGACGACCTTTTCGCAAAGCTGGAAGAGCAGCGAAAGGAATACCTCCGACTCGACGAAGACGAGCACGGAAACCGCATCGAAGAGCAAGGCCAGATCGACAAGTGGGTGGTTGAGGTTATCGAGCACGTGCAGAACGGCATAGACAAGGCAAAGGCACTGGACAACCCCGTTGAAGCCGTGTGCGAAGTAGCCAACGCCATCGTGCTAAGCCTCTGCGACGAAATCAACTTCGGCGGAGTACTGAAGCTGGTGCGTACCGGCGTATTTGGCAACGACGACGGATTAAGCTTCGAGGACGCTTTCCATAACATAAACAACTACATCCACTGCCTGTTTGAACCCGTGGGTCTGGAAAAGGTAATGAAGGTCGACCGGAGATGCACACGGTGCCACCAGAAATACTGGTTCTACGTGCCAGCCTTGTGGAACGACGGAAGGGATGCGAAGGTCATCCGCAGCGACACACGCCGTACGAACACAAACGCATCCTATGAATTTATGTGCCTTTCCGGCATGTGCGACTCTTGCTGGCAAGTCTGCTTCAACAAGCCAGAACAGGAATAAACTCCAACCACGGAAGCCCGGACTAGCCTCCGGGCTTTTTATCAGCTATGAAAGTTATTTTTATACAAGACTGCACTGGGGAGGACTTGCAACACACCCTGGTTCAGCAACTCTATAACCAGGGCGTCCTTAAGAGCAAGGCTATGTGGGGTCCAAAGGGCGAGAACGACCCTACCTCCATATTCTGGCACTTCCGCCACTACCCTGCACAACGTTACACGCCAAGCCATGTCTCCAAGGCTAAGGATTTCTGGCATTGCGGCGTGTGCTACAAGAAGATAGATTACCTTTACCACTGCTATTCGGACAGCGGCAAGCCTTTCATGATTGAATGGGTGGACACTGACGGAGAAAAGTACTATATAATGTACCCTGCGAAAATGACTTGTGGCTCGTCCTGCATCCATCTTCCTGACGACCTGATATCGCTCGTAAACAAGTGCTACGAAGACCTGGGTGCGGAGACCGTCCTCTTCAGGGATGGGCGTATACAGGCTGACCCCATCGTAAAAAACGCCGCCAACTGGAAGGCGGACGCTATGGCGTTCCCTCTGGAGTGGTTCTGGTTTACGCATAGGGCTCGAAAGCAGCTCATGCTCGGTCAGCAGAACTGCGGGCGAGGCTTGCACGTCGAACAGCAGTTCGAAGGCAGTGCAAGGCAGAAATGTGCGAGAGCACTGGCTTACTACCGTGGAAACATCGAAGAGGAGAAAGCGTTTATTTCCGGAAGCTTGTACAAGGGAGAGAGACGGCTGACCACGGCTTACAGTCTCTTCTATGGCAAGGACAAGTTCGGGAAGATGTGCAGACTCAGCATCGACGATGAATACCGCCAGACATGCGAATCGCAAAAGTATGTAATTTTGACACGCGAACAAGCAGAATCATTAGCAAAGGAGATTTGATGCAAAGCAAACACGCGTATGCCCTTAGCCTTCTCGGCCTGAAACCTAAAACATGGAAGTCCACCGGATGGATGAACTTTCGCGACACACACAAGCTACCTCCAGACATACTCGACTTCAAGACTGACGAAAACGGGGAACTGCTTGAACCACCACCAGCCAGTGCGGATGAGTTTAACGCCCTTGCGCGTTCCTTCCTCGAGGAGGTCACCCAGCCAATGAATGCCGCAGTATGTGTCATCAATGCGGACGACTACGTGAGCCTGACAGACGAAAAGAAGGACAAGACCTTCAAGGCGTGGCTTGCGACAGGCGAAAGCATGTATTTTCCGACCTACGTGCTTACGCTGAACAAGCTGACCAAGGACTTCATGCGGAATAATTTCCGGTTCAAGTATGCCGATGATGGCACGCCTATCGTATTCCGTCGCGTCATGGACGTGGAAGGCACAATATGGGAGGAGTCCCCCGACAGCAGCAAGCCTTTCTCGACGCTGCAAGGCAAGCTCCGCCTCGACCTCGAAAAGACCCTGGTGGCGACCAGTGTCGCCAAGGAAGTGGACGTGTTCTACTCCAACAAGAAAGACGGCAGGATAGAGTACGAGACCAACATACCGTTCTATCGGCTATACAGGCGTTACCGCGAGGACTTTATTAAGGGCATTACCGGCAAGGAAGAGAACGTATCTGTCGTCATAGGCGAATTCGACTCCTTCGTGTCAAACCTACAGCGTCAGCACAACGAAGGCCCTAACAAATGGGAAGTCCAGAAGGGCATGGTCCAGATTAACCAGACCCTGGATGAGATGGACGGAGCAATAAACTCCTACGACTTCATCTACGACCAGCAGTTCGAGCCGGTAGACCTTACCAACGACCCAGACGTGGATGCGTTCGCATATTTCGACCTCAACACGCTGAAGCCAGGTCCTACGCCTGACTTCGACGGGTTCATGGACGCAGTCGTCCCGGTTTGCCGTGACATGTTCATGGCGGCGGTGTATGCGACGGTGTTCGCCATGTCGTTGCTGAACCAGTACATCTGGATCCACGGCGAAGGCGGCGACGGCAAGTCCAGCTTCCTTAACGCACTTATGAAGTTCCTCGGCAACCGCCTATGCTGCAGCCTGGGTCAGACTATGAACTCGGAATTCGGCCTGGAAAACGCCGTGGGCAAGCGAATGATTGTCCTGAGCGACGTGAAGACCGGTCTGTCTGTCAAGAGCCAGCTCATTCACAACCTTACTGGTCATGACCCGGTCAGCATCAACAGAAAGAACAAGCCTATCATAACAAAGGAACTCCAACCGATAGTCTGGATTGCCGCAAACGAGGCACCGGACGTGAACTTCGACGCAAGGAACGAGGCTCGGCGTTGCCTCTACATCAAGATGCAAGAACCATCCGTGGAAGTGCAGAAGAAGTTCTACTTCCTTAACCCCGACGGTACGTTCGCAGTGGATGCCGAAGGTCGCAAGATCAACAACGGTTTCGACCTTACCGGAGGCCTGCTCAAGGAAATGCCGGCAATCCTCTACAAGTGCAAGCAAGCATTCGAGAAGGTCTGCCCTGCCCCTTACAGCGTCATCCGTCCGTCTCAGGCTGCCATAAACATTGCCGAAGAGAACTGCGTTGATATCAACGTGGACGTCTGGAACAATTATATTCAGGAAACATTTGACTTCTCTGATCCGGAGTCCCGGATGCTCAACACGGAAATTTACGAGGCTATCGAAGAGACTAGAAGCATGCATTCTGACCGTACCAAGTTCGACAACTTCGTAAAAAGAGACCTCCGCAGACTTCTCTCGACCCGTTTTAAGTGTGGCGTAAAGAATATCCACGGAACGAAATACATGACCGGACTGAAACGAAAAAATGCCTCGTAAAATAAAGGGTCTCCACATCGTGGAGACCTTTTTTGCAAGATGCCTTTTGGTATACGCGCTCTACCCACTGAGCTACACCGGATGCTACACCGGCAGCTGGACTCGAACCAGCGACAACGCGATTATCAGTCGAACCGTTTAATTGCTGTAAGCATCTTTAAGCACTGTAAATATAGTTTATTAAGTTTATGCTGTCAAGCCATAAAAAGAAATCCCGCCCATTTCTGAGCGGGACCCCTTAACTAAAGAGTCGATGACGGTAATGATCCCCTTCCTTGCCCATACCCCTATGTCCAAGGAACCGGCATCGAACACTATAAGTATAGCTTATTTTTCATCGAGTGTCAAGTACTTTTTATACAAATCTTTAAATTCTTCCTTGACTGCCCATTTCCATTTGCCGATAGCGTTTTCACGCTGAACCTTCTCGACATGTTCCTTCGGGATCCAGACCTGGTGCGAGCCGAATCGGACACGGACACGGTCTCGCTCGTATCTCTGCTGGCTGGTCTCTCGCTTGGCCGGCTGCTCCGTGGTTGGTGTTGCAATACCGAGTTCCTGCTTGAGTTTCTCCAGCCTGTCGAGAACTTCCAGCTCGATCCCAGTCCGTCCGTCGGACGGGTCTACACGCCACAGTGCTCCCTGGGCGCAGATGTCTGATACTAGCATGTATTCTTCTAACTTGGTCATGATTTTCTCCTTTGTTGCGAAAAGAAAACCCGCACCCCGAAAAGAATTATAAGACAAGGGTGCGGGCGATTCAGTACAAACTAGAACGGCAAGGGTTCTTCACCGTTGTCGGTACCCGGAGCCGGGTTGCTGAAGTCCTGTTCCTTGACGGATTCAGCGGACGTTTCGTCCTTGGTCGCAAATCCGAGACCGTCAATCCACTTCTCGAGCAAGAGGTTGGACTTGAGGTAAGCCGGTGCCTTGTCATCCGGTACGAACTTCGCACTGGAGTTCTTCTTCGGCTTGAGGATGTTTGCGATGCCGTTGTACTTCTTCCCTTCGCGTTCCTGCTCGTCAACAACCACCTGAGCCTTGTAACCCACGAGCTTGCTGAGGTCTACGCCTTCTGCACACTTTTCGAGCGTGAGACCAGTCCAGGAATTGAGGAATACGAACAAGTTAGACTTGTCATTGATGACATTACGCAACGGGAGCGTACGCAAGTAATGCTTCTGGTCGCCGTCGACAATCTGGAAGACGAACTGGAATTTCGCCTCCAAGTCTTCGCTCTGGTACTTCTTGAAGTTTCGGCTAGTAACGCCTACGCAGACTGCGTCATAGGCACCTGCCTCAAGAAGCTGGAACTCACCGCCCTCTGTAGGCTTGGCGGTCATGAAGCCGTTTTCTGTCTGTTCTGCCATGTTGATACCTCTTTGGTTGATTTGGCATTTTCTGTGCTCTTTGCACGTCAAGAAATATAGCATTTATTTTTTGCAAAGACAACACTTTCAGTGGATTTTTCTTCGCTTTTTTCTTCATCGAACTCGTCCATCCAGATGAACTTCTCGTCCAGGTCCGGCTGGACGTCCGTCTCCGGCTCGAACTCCATCCACGAAGTGAAGTCCTGTGCAAACTTGTTCGGGGTCGTGAAGGCATATTCCTCACGGGTCTCAAGCTCGGAGTGGCAGTTGACTATGTCCGGGTAGGTCACTTCCGGGGCTCCGACCTCCACGGCTATGCCCAGAGCCTTCTTGGAGCACTCCATCATGATCCCTGCCACCTTGTCAGCCGTCTCCTTCCACGTCGCCTCGTCGCACTCGAATGCCACGGCATCATGGATAGGCGCAACGAGGCGGATGCCTTCCTGCCACATGCGGAACAGCACGAGTCTCAGGATATAGGCTCCGACGCCCTGGAACGGCCAATTTCCTAGCGTAGTCTGCTTGCCGCTAGGGTAGCTGAGGATACGCCATCCGTCGCTGAACCACATTGGCGTGACACGGTTTACGCCGGCCTTCGCCTTGTCCACGAAACGCCAGTAACGTGAGAACTGCTTCTTGAGCTTGAGGCAGAACTTCTTGCTTTCCAGCAGGGGGAGACCGACAAGGCTGGAGAGCTTCTTCGCACCAGCACCATAGTTCAGCATGAGCGAAGCCACCTTGTACTTGCCACGTTTCGGGTGCTTCTTGTACGTGACCTCGGGATCGATAAGGTGGGCAAGGCTCGTATAATAGTCATTGCCGATCGGCGGATGCTGATACAGTGCGGTCATTACAAGGTCTCCGCTGAGGTAAGCCTGGCATGCGATTTCCTCGCTGTGGAAGTCCAGCTCGACTATGACCTTGCCTTCCTCCGGACACACGAAGCCTCTGAACGGCTTGGACATGGTGTATACGAACCCAGAACCGGGCTGCATGCCGAGACGCCCAGTCGCGGCCGAGCCGAGGTTAAAATGGGGTCGTATGACGCCGAGACGCGGGTTGAACCCTCCTAGCCAGTTCTTCTCCCTCAGCGGCTGTGCGAACGACGCCAAGGCCCTGCAAGTCTTGCTGAGGTAGCGGTAATGCCCAAGGAAGGTGTCCGTGTCCTTGAACTGCTTGATGTCCTTGTCGGCAAGGGAGACGAGCCCCGTAGCCGTCCTCGGGGGGTCGTCGCCGTACTGCTCGGCGGCAAGTTCCCTCATCCGCTTGGTGTCGGCCTTGAGTTGCCCGTCCTTGAGGTGGAACGTCCCTGGGTAGTCCTTGTCGAACTTGACCTGTATGTCGGCTATGATGGCCGAGGAATTGCGTTTAATGGCGTCTACACGCCATTTCTTCATGGGTATGCCCTTCCACCCAGCCTCGCCCAGGAAGGCAGCCAGGAACCCCCAATACGTGGCCCTGCTGGCGAACGGGAGAGGCGTGTCCTTGTCCATGTGGTGCTGTGGGTCGTCACGCTCGTCGGTCTTCATCTTGCGGAGCAGTGCGTCGTCCAGCGAGATGAGGTGGTCCGTGTCGGCGAAGCAGTAGTCGGTCAGCTTCTGTCTGTTCGCGTCCAGCATGGCGAGGTGTTCCTCCCACGTGCACCGGGTCGGCTCCCACACGCACATGGTCTGGTCCTTCTTCTTCTCCTCGTGGTCGCGTGTGCAGATGCCCTCCCTCTCGAGGCAGTAGGCGAGACCGTGCTTAGGCCTGTCCTTTTCGGCTACGCAGCGGTTGTAGACCAGCCGGCTCAGTACAAGGGAGTCGTGCCAGTAGAAGTCGGTGGCACGGAAGCCGAGGTGTTGCACCAGCCATGCCTCGGCGTATTCGACGTTATGGGCTACAAGGATGTCTCCGGACTTGCGCGTGTGCTGTGCAAGGTATGCCCGGAGTTCGTCCATCTGGGTGTACCAGAAAGCCCTGCGGAAGCCGTCTTCCTGCTTTATGCAGACGACGACCGGGAAGAAGTCGTTCTGTATGTCGAATGAGAATTCGGAGTCTATACTTATACGCATGTCGTGATTTTCCTTTTAGACCGAAATTACATTTTTCAGCCTGGGTTGGCAAGGGTGAGGCATTTTTCGTCTCCCAACCTCTCTATATATTTCTTATTATTTCTTCTATAATATATTTCTTCTTCTTTTTTTTTTCTGAAGAAGGTAAATCTTTAACACCCTATCACCTTCCCTTGTGGGAGTAAGGAAGAGCCCTCGACACCCACTATATCACCCATACCTCACCCATACCTCACCCACTTACTTAACCTAAATAAAAAGTGGCGAAATTCGCTCAAAATCGCCACTTCTTACTCTTTGCTTACAAATGGTCCAATCACCGGCCTAGATACCGAAATGATTGGACTGGCGTTCCTCGAACTCGGCCTTTGTGTCGCCGTAGGTCTTCCTCAAACCGTCCTCAAGCTGCGTACCCTTGAACTCGAACACGAGGTTGTTCGGCGAGTCGTCCCTGTCCCAGAGGTTGTGGGTCTTGCACATGGCCACGTCGAGCGAGCACGATATGACGTTCTCGACCATGTTCTCGAGCGTGCTGGTGAATGCCTCCCCTTCGGCCTTGGCGTCAGCCTCGTCCTTGCCCGTGAAGTAGTCGTCGATGATTTCCTGGGCGAAAGCGGACGGCTGTGCCATGAACAGGGCTTCGGCTGAGCTGTAACGGACGTCCGTGGCAGGGCGTTCCCAGAAGCACTTCTTGAACTTGTCGAGGTCGGAAATGAACGAGTCCACGACCTTCTCCACCTCGGCTCTGGACGGGATGGGCTTGGCAAAGGACTTGCCCTCGAAGCGGAAGCAGCGGATTCGCTCCATGACGGCGTTGGTGAACTTGGTTACGGCTAACTTGCAAATATCCATAGGTTTATCTCCTGTTTGTTATGTTTCCAATGCAATAAGTATAGCAATATAAGATTTTGCGTTCAACGCGTAATAAGATCAACCGGAAATAAAATCAATCGGATTTTCGAATGTAAACTTCTTTTTACCAAGAAATGTAACACAAGGGGTTGACAACGTGAGACGAAAGAGGTATATTTGTTCATGTAACAAACAACAACCGCCCGATGGGCAAAGGACAATAACTATGAATAACATCAACCTTATGCAAGACGCTCTCGACAAGATTGCTAACGAAACCGCATACACCTTCACTGCCGAAGACTTCGATCTCGACGAAAATAAGACAGTCACGTTTGCTGATTTTGCAAGGGCAGACGACACAATCGCAATGCTTATGGACGACGTGTTCGACGCTTCTGACATTGAAGACGAAAACGAAGCAATCGATTGGTGGAAGTACCACGCCGAGTCTCAGTGTGCTAAGTCTAGCGACGACCCGAGCGGCTACCAGCCGTCTGACATCGACCGCTTACTCAGCTATAACGTCGTCAAGTAATAGGAGGGAGATATGCCGAGCAAAGCAAATCACGAACGGTTTCAACAGATTCTTGTCAACAATCCGGATATTCAGGGGGTGGTCTACATATCCTCGACTGGGCATGTCAATATTGACGCACTCTATTCGTTCAAGACGTCAAACGAATTCAAGTTCCTTAAGAAACGTCTTGCCCAACTAAACTATCTTATCGACACAAAGGGTCGAGATTTCTATGACAACGAAGTAATCGATACCACCTCCGTCCCTGAGACGGACAAGAATGAAGTCATTTACTTTTATCAAGGTGTCAAACTGGGCTTTACAAAAGAAGAAGCCAAGAAACTGCTGGGCGAAATAATTAAACAACTTTAAGGAGGCAAGAACATGAAAGGAAATTTAATTTGTGCTTACGTCGGTCTGTTCCTTCTCGTCTTCAACGGGACAAGGATGATACTTGATTTCAGCGTGCTGAACCTTTCGAGCACCACAATCGGCTTTATGATAGCGGTACATCACTATCTGCACTACAGGGAATTGAAGGCTTTGAATCAGTCAAGAGAGGAGACAGCAAGGGTTGTTACCCTTGCGAACGATGCTCTCGCCCCGCTCAACAAGCAGATTCTTATTGGGTTGAAGGATTTCCAGTATCATCTGACGTACTGGCCTTGCACAAAGAACACCGTCGTTACCGAAGGGCTGGAATATACGTGGTACGGCGTAAAGAAGAACGATACGTATGTATCGATAGGAGGCAAGGTATGAAACGCAAGACAGCCATTGTCCATGCACGAATCGACGCCGACCTGGAGCAGTTCCTTGAAGTCATCAAGGATCGTCCGGGCGGCATCAGCCGCTTTGTTAACGATGCCATCCGTTCCGAGAAGGACAAAACCACCTCTAACTAACAGGATATTAAAAAATATAGTACACAAGGAGCTAATTTAGGCAGTATGAAACACCTCATACTGCCTTTATTTGTTGTTACGGCCTCCGCCTATGTCGCTTACAAGCTAATCAAGTCTGGTCTTGCTGAACCAGAGGAGCAGCGTTACCTTGAGTGTCTGGACATGGACGGGGAGCAGCACTGGTCGATTCCTCTGCCTGAGCACGCTTAAAGCGTTCACGCTCTCTGGCTCGCTTTCTTCGGCTTGCCGCCCACTCAGGGTCGGTGGCCTCCTTCTTATGCCGCCAGTTGCGGAAGTATTCAGCTTTCGGACTTCGTTGGGCTTTTAGTTTGTCCATGACAGCCTTTCGGTGTAGCTCGACCTCGTTGTGGTCGACAGCGAGTCCGGAAGCCTCGGCCTCAAGGTCCTCGTCTTGCCACACCCTACGCAGGGCGTCCTCTTGGCTTTCATTCCTTCGCCGTGCAGGGGCTAGGTTGTACGGAAACAGTCCGTCGTGTTCTAGCGGATGATGCCCGGTATCCAAAAGCAAATCCTCAACCGTTGAGTCGTCTCCGACACCAACTGGCAGCGACGTGCTGGTTGTGTTCAAACGTTTCTTGATGTCGTTTAGGTATTTGTCGACCACACGGTGGTTTCCTGACACCGAAAGAGCACAGCTGTAACAATTGGCGTAGAAGTCCACGTCATGCGAGTAGCCGTGGTTCCTTATCTTGTTCGCCATGAAGCTAGCCACTGCCGAAGCGGTAAACGCGACCATGAGCTCTTCACGCTCCTCGCTTGTGAGGCGGAGCCTCTTCTTTGCGAGGATGACGTAGCAAGCCTTCTGGCACCCGTTCCAGAGGTTCTCCATTGCGGACAAGTTAGGGTCTAGTACAAAACGCTTGTGCATGTCAGACCAGGTCGAAGGCAATCTGTCCTTCGGAGCTGCCCCACGCATCGATGTAGCGACCGATGCACTTGTCCGACTCCATGATTCTGCCTTCCTTCAAAAGGAAGTCCCATCCCTGTGCAACGAGTTTGTTGTACGTATCACGGTCTTTCAACTCCCTCAGACGTTCGTCGAGCTGTTCCACTGTGGAGCCTTGCGGAACACGGCATATCTCAGGCGTGTTCTCGTACGGAGAGTCCGGAAATACTGAACCAAGGAACGCAGAACTGCACACCGCTGCCTCGACGTAGCGGAGGTCGCTACGGCAACGGTTAATCTCGTTCGGCACCAATGGAGCAATGACCAAGTCCGGCTTGAGACGGCAGACAAGCGAGGCGAAGCGGTTCGGTGTCACCCACGGCAAAGACCTTACCTTGTCCTGAATCTCGTTCCAGAGGAAGCTAGGGTTGCCCATCTGTGTGAGCGTGATATCTCCATCCTTGACATGTTTCACGACCCATTCTCGCCATTCTGCGGAAGCATAGTCGCCGAGCTGTTCCGGTACGTCATTACCCTTCTCGTCCTTGTGGGCAGGAACCGCATGTTGCGGACAGGCCGTAAGGACAAGGTGGACTTGCTTGAGGTCTTGCTGGAGCGGAGCACGGCGTTCAAGGTTCCACATGCTACGTGCAACAGCGTTGGGAATGACCACAACGTTGTCAACGCCGGTAGCCTTGACGAACTTGTCCTTTAGGTACTGCTTGGACACGGTGACGACGTCACAGAGCTTCAACGCCTCGATTGTGGACAAGTTGTGCTTCTCGTCCCAAGTCTTGGTTGCGATTGCATCGAAGTCGCTGTCGCCTTCGCGGTGTGATTCGTTTGTATAGAATGGCACGTCGTCGAAGTCGTTGACGATGCGGAATCCGAACTTAGCCTGTGCAGCCTTGAGTTGCTTGATTAATTCTAGCCCAGCCCATCCGGCACAAGACTTGAGCACGATTGAACGTGTCGCACTGAGGATTCCTGGTTCCATGAGCGGACTCGGCACTTCGATGCAGTGGATGCCCAAGCCTTCAAACCAGTTCAGGCAGAAAGCTGGCATACTGGCTCGGTAGAAACGGCAGCCGCTACCTCCAGAGGTTACGACTTGAACAAACGGCTTTTGTGGGTTAAGGTCTGCTTTCATATTTCTTGTTCTTCTTGTTGAGTGAAGGGTCGTACCATGCCGAGCACTGGTATTGTGTTTCCCGGTAGTCTACGTCCGTAGTCCAGTTTGTGCCGAACATCTCGGCCATCTGTTTGTCTAAAGCGTGGTCAGGTTTCATTATTTAAACTCCGATTGTTTGATGACAGGAAATGTCACATGTTGTTTCCAGTAGGCAAGGAACTGCTGGCGTGCCTGTTCGAAGTCAGCCGTCATCTTGCCCTGCGAATCGTGCTTGCAACGTACGTCCACGATAGCTACGTTCTTGCCCATCTGTAGGCATTGCAGACATGCGTCCACGTCGTACAGATACCGCCACGAGCCGAAGTCGTGCGGTTCGTACTTGTCGACAAATTCCTTGGAAAAGATGATGAAGCAGCCGTCCACGCTGATGGCGTCGGCACGGTAGCCCGGACCGTCCAGCATGGGGTAGGAACCTCCCTTGCCGTCGCCCTGGAGGATGGCTCCGACGGTCACGACGTTGCGCTGGGGGTTCCACCAGGTGCAGCTGTCGAAAAGGCAAAGCGTACCAATTAGTCCGCCGATGCCCACGTTGTCCCTACGCATCATCTCGCACTGGGACGGAATGGTCTCCGGAGTCTGGATGACAAGGTCTTGGTGATGAAATACCGCGAAATCGAAGTCGAATTCCTTCAGCTTCGCTATCTTCGATGCAAGCGTCTTGTGCTCTTCATCGTTCTCAAGGTAAATGACGTTCTCCGTACGCTTCTCTGGAGCAAGGATAACTGGGATTGCTTCTACGATACGCATTCTTTATGTCCTTCTTCAGGTCTCTTTACCAACTGTAGGTACGATGCCACAAACTGACTTATTGCATGTGCTCCGACTTCCTTGACACTCTTTGCGTGTACAACGAAAGTGTCCTCCTTCCAGTCGTAATGGTCTGGGTCAATCAAGCCCTGCTGTATTGCAAGACCCAATAGATAGAAGCCGACACAGTTCCAGAATCCGTTGTCGTCCAAGGCACGTCTAGCGACATTACCGAGATTATGAGCTTCGTTCACACCTTCCAGTGTCTCATAAGCCCAATTTATGTGTTTCTTTGTAATATTCATATTTTATAAATTAGTTCTTTTCGTGATAGACGGATGATATCACAAGACTGCGGTCTGCTAGCGCTGCATCCGTGACTATGTCAGCCGCTTTACGGCTATTGACCAGTCTATCGCCAGATAGCCCCAAACCAACTAGGACACAGCCACTGGATGCCGTCCAGTCGTTTCCTTCGTGTATACGGAACCCGCGTGTAGGAGGTATGTTTTCGTTGGTTATGAGCGGTATCTCACGACCAAAACGAGGACTGTGGCATACCGTAAGCGTGTAGACATCTTCCGGGAGTGCCTTAGACCTGTTTTCGAGCGTATATAGAACTAAAGAGTCGGTTACATATAGCCGACCCATTATAGCGTTGTCTGTCATCCTATCACGGACAAGCAGCATTATCGCCTCCAGTCGTCCTTGTCAAATAGCAGCCAGCCCAGGTACAGACCGACCGCTATGAACATAAGGGTCTCAGCCACGGTCGCGTTCCCTGATGCCGTCCTTGAGCTCGCGAAGTGTCTCGATGACCGAGTCCATCTTGGTCAAGACTGTCGCAAGTTGCGTATTAAGTAAGGCAATCTGTTTATTGCTGTCCGATACCTGTTCGAACAGCAAGGTGATATTGTCCTTGTTCTGAGTAGCTTTGAACTCAAGCGAAAGAACCTTGTCATGAAGCTCGAGCGAGTCCTTGTCGCGTGCTTCCTTGGTGGCAATGCGGTCATCCTTGGTCTTGGCGTTGTCCATCCAAACTTTCACGAGCCCTGCTGTGTTTGTTACCAGCAAGGCGATTGCGCCGATTAGTTCTGCGGATAAGTTTTCCATTAGGCTAGTACCCTCCCGGATGCAGACCATGTTAAAGTTGCTGAAACGTTCGTGTTCGATACCGGAGATGCCGATATTTGCGTCCAAAATGGATGTTCTAGCACAATCGCCGATGGATCATACGGAGACTCTCCAGAGAGAGCAAGTGGATTGAACATTGCGCTTTTTGCCCTATACAGCACATTGACGTCGGCAGATGCCGTCTTGCCGGAGTTCGGAAAGGCCGTAGCCATGTAACTGGACGCTACGTTCGTCAAAGAGAGGTTGCTTGGCGGTGTATAGAAATTTGCAGAAGGCGAACCAGTGAAGCCAGAACCATCAGAGTTCAAGAACAAGTACGGAAAGCCGGCAGATTCTTTGATTACCCTGTCCGTATTGCTGTACGAGCTCTTGCTGAAGTTCAGATTTGCCGAGAACTCAACGTCCTTGAACCCTACATTCGGTCTGAAGGAATTGGCGTAGAAATATCCAAATTCTGCAACTTGGCTCCTCCTGTAATATGAAGAACACATTCTGTAGCTTTGCATTACAGACGTCAAATCAACCTCACCGGAGAAATACGTACAAGGTACGACCAGGTTGAACAAGGCGTCGTTTCCAACACTCATTAAGGCGGAGCCGGACGCGGTCCAGGTTGGATATACAGTGGAGTCAAAGCACAATGGTTTTGAGCCGACACATAAAATCTTACCGACATCAATAAATGGCATCCTAACCCCCATTGCTGAACAAGTAGTTGGAAGTCACTGCCGGGACTACACCGGTGTAGATAAACTGTACGGCACCGCAGAATGAGGCGGAATTAGGCATGCTGGGTCCACCAGTTGCCCATTCTTCACGTGTTCCACCGAAGAACGGATTGTACACTGCTACAGCCGCCGACATGTTGATGTCCGACGTGCTGGCATCTCCGCAGATGGCATGGATGTCCATCCATCCGGTCGTTTCGGCAGAATACAGACCTACAGTGCCGTCACTGGAGTATTGATTCCATACGAATCCGTCATTTATTCCGTCTGTGTACAGCATCGCACTTCTTGGTATTGTAAGACCAGGCGTTACCGACCAGTCTCTTGGGTCTACAGCGGTTATAGGGAGTGTCGCTCGGCATATAGGTGAAGTAGCACTTCTACCTGGGCTTGAAGTAGCTGAGGCGGACATTCTGAATGCCGAGACTTGGCTCGGGTTGAATCCGGTTATAAACGAAAACCAGTCTTCCGTTTCCGGGCGCGGGTCGGTTCCATCAAGGAATATCTGCTCGTACACGACGGAGTTAGGCGAGCCAACAAAGACTTGGCTCGTCTGGCTCGTTACGTACGCCGGGACAGATGCCCGAAGCCATTTACCATTAATGTGAAAAGCAGATGGCATTTGCTACCTTACGGGTTGTAGTCAGGGTCTAGAGTTATTACAAACTTTGTTCCAGACTGGAAGATCTTGATACCAGATACACCGACAAGTTCGGCAGATTCCACAGCGTCAAGCTTGTTGTTCCAATAGTCGTACTCGGTCTTGCCCAGCTGCCAAGTGCTACCG
>Ga0310690_10005385_pt1 | contig 17406 bp, 13 predicted proteins | sample AusTroGonzalo_MG_2_FD_207661 | JGI IMG/M metagenome (GOLD analysis project Ga0310690, IMG submission 207661) | Bovine rumen microbial communities from tropical cattle in Woodstock, Queensland, Australia - Gonzalo_04 (v2) (version 2) | ecosystem: Host-associated > Mammals > Digestive system >...
TCCGCTTCGTTTTTCAATGCCTCTAACATGATGTTGCTCCTTATTTACAAGACGCAGTTCATTCAAGACCCTTATCCAGACTATGCGGCCTCATCTGATTATGGGAGGTTTATTGCTGTTTGCGTCTTTAATGCTGCGTTGCCGCAAAAATTCATATCACAATGGGAAATTCAACTTTTCTTATAAGGAACTTCCTCAACTAATCACTACTAACTTGAAATTTCCTTGCGGAAATTTCACAAGGCACTTGCCGGGTACGATCCGGCTCGCTTTCATGCTTTCCATTAATTGCTGAGCGTGCCTTTATGGCATTTGAGGGCGTTAACCTCTGGCTGCCTGTGTGCCATTTTCAAGATGCCTTAACTTAGCCAAGACGCCTATGCGGATTGCGGTTCGCATTAACACTCTATTGCCGTTGAGTGCTGAAACGGTCAGGGAATACTGTTCCCTGTGTCGCAATATTTTTTTGCTGCCAGCGTCTTTAGTAAACAAGGCACTGTTGCGGACTTGCCAGTCCGCAGACGCTTAGCTCTCGCAACTTAAGCGAGCGATGACACGTCTAACTCATCCAGGCGGTTTTTTTGCTGCCAGTGCCTTTAGCGTTTCCGGCGTTTCCGTCAGAAGCATTTATCCGTTTTCAAAGATAATATGCTGTAAGCATCTTTACCGGCTTCAATCCTTTGGCCTTGTCAGCGCCATGGCTGCCTTGCGGCAGCTTCGCTACATCGGCCTCCGGATTGCTGCCTGCATATAAATTGTACAGGAATTTCCGCAAAAGTTCACGGAAAAAAAGTTGCGAACTCTCCAAAAAAGCGTGTTTTTTAGCGTTTTTTACTGTTTTTTTGCATTTTTTGAGGAAAATTTTGTGTTTTTTGGAAAAAAGACATTCTGTAAAATTTCTGTCAAAAAAATTCAGTCTGTAAAATTTAGGTTAAAAATAAAAGTTTTGAAAAAAATGGGATGAAAAATACATTTTTTAAAAATTGCCGCACAATCTTAAAAATGTTTGATATATGCTAAAATGGAAAACTTAGTATATTTTGAATAGATAAACATTAACCAAAATCGCTGCTGCAATAACAAAAGGGGCATATTCTGCCCCTTTGATTTTTTGCTGCAAGACACGGTTTTGTCAGAGGTCGCAACTTTAACAGACAAACGCAACTTAATTTGCCTATATTGATAAAAAGCCCTGTTTTTATCGCAAGTCGCGGTTTATAATTGCTGTACGTGTCTTTAAACATAAGGCAAGCAGGGCATACTGGCAGACAGGGACTGCCCGGTAAAACTACAAAACATATTACCCAGCATAATGCTGAATATGCCGCATAAAGATACCTCACCACCTTTTAGCAGCCATCTGCATGGCTGCGGCTTGGCCTAATGCAATTAAATTATATAACAGTTTTTGCAAAAAATCACGGAAAAAAAGTTGCGAACTCTCAAAAAAACGGCTTTTTTTGCGATTTTTGGGGGATTTTTCGGTAATTTTTGCTATTTTTTGGCAAAAAGTTTAAAAAACAATAGACTACGAAGATATACGGATATGTTTCCTATCCTTTTATTCCTTTTTTTAGTTCTTTCCATAGGATAGGGACAATATCCTCCTCATTGATTCTGCTTACCCATATTTCAAAAAAATCAAGCCAGCCGTTAATATGCAGTTCAAGGTTGTTATCCAAAACAAATACTATTTCGGGTATGAGTTCCTCATCATCAGAATTGGGAACAATTCCGCATGGCTGATTCGGAACAAATCTTACTTCATTAATGGCTCTGCCTAAACAGCTGGAAAAAATCACATTGCCGTCAATATTGTTGTAATTTATGTCTGCCTCGGCATTGCCTGGAATTTCGTTAAAAGTTATTAAAATCTCATTATCAAATATGCTGGATTCCAATTCCATACGCTGTCCGTCCGTAAATTCCAAAATGAACGGCTCATCCAGCTGAACTATTCTCTTATCAGCAAAATCATCGGGGATCGCAGAAGGATCTATTTTTGAGACATCATTATGCAGCTCATATATTTCTTCCGGAACATTATATTCCCCGCAATATTTTTCCCAAATATATTCCAATGCGTAGTCATACCTTGAATAATCATGCCCTAAAATGCGTATGTTCCTTATTGTTTTTCCTGCCAAAGTGAATCTGGCGAAAAATTCCTGCGTATCCCTGACGGAATGCAGTTCTTCCGCAATGTTTCTCCATTCATTATATTTGTATTCCTTCATTCCAACCTCTTGATAAATACTTAAAAGGAGAAAGCCTTGTCAAAGGACACCAGCGCAGGCTGCCACACAGTGATAAGGCTTTCTAACACAATTACAAGACACAGTTCCTTTTATCAGCTGTTTGTGTCTTTACCATATAAGCTGCTAGGACGTCCGTACCATCCCATGCTTAGGGCAATGCAAACCTTCGGACTTGGTCATGCCCTGTATAACATATACAGGGGCGTTTTTCCTGGTCAGACTTAAATGTCATTGTTTCAGCAGAGAATGATCAAATATGTTCCATTCGCATATTTCGTTTTTTACATTCCACGCCATTGATTTCCAGAACTGCGGCAGCTCCAGGGCATTTGTGCAGTTCCAGAGACTGAGATTTTAGAGAAACTTTTCCTTTTTCCGTTTTTGCCTTGCTGCATTTCCTTAGTCTTTGCATATATTACTCAGTATTCTTTCGTACTCATCATTGTATTTTTCGTCCGTAATATAATCCAGGGTATCATAAGTCAGCCTGGATATTCCCAATTCACATACTGCACGGCGTACAAACTCTTCCAATTCCGGCACATGGGTGTCCGTTTCCTTTAAAAGCACATCGCCGTTTGCGAAAAAAAGTATTTTCTTGTCTTCGTGACAAACTTCTGTTATGCGATTAGCCCCACAGTCAAGCATTTGCTTCTTTACGTCCTTTAGACGCATTCCCGGCCTGTGTTTGAATTTTACACTGGCAATAAATCCTGCAAGGTCTTGGCTGTTGCGAAAATATTTTCTGCAAATACGCCCATTTTTCAAGTCAAGCCAGTATTCGTATCGGCCAAGAGCAAAGGCATTGTTATATGATGTAGATTTTTTTATCTTTTCCATAAACAATCCCAGCTTCTTTTTGCAGTCCTGATTCCATTCAGGCATTGTATATTCCTGTGGATTGCCCGGATTGTTTATGTCAAATTCCCAACGCAGTGTATGCAGGAAAAACTGCTCCGCCTTAAATTCCGCATAGATTTTTTTCATTCTTGCGGATATGTACTGTTTGTTTTCATCCAGCTTGATGAACTCCGAATAAAAAATCTGCTCAGGCACTAATATTTTCAGAAAGTCTTCAACTTCGTATTCGTCATAACTCTGAAGTATCAAAAGTATATTTTTGCCTGACTTCCATGCCAGGAATTTGCAGGCAGCGTATTCCTCCACTATAAGATTTGAATATCCGTATTTTTTCAGTTTTTTTATAAATCCTGAAACATCCAGGCAGTCCATTATGATGTTTATTTCATATTTATCCTCATAAGGCAGAATACGCACAGCTGCGTCTGGGCATTCAAAGTCGTCTTTATCATGCAGGCCAAATCCTATTTCGGACAAGTCAGACGGCTTTATATCCAAGGCGAAATCCCTGCACAACCCGGCTTTTATATCAGGAATAGGCATTTTTTCATCAGAATGATACCATTTGCCGTTATATCTGTTGTAAATAAGATCTGTATAAAGATGCAGCATTGATCCCCATGTTATGTGTGGATAATCATCATATATTTTATGCGGATTCTTTGGCGGGGAATCATTAGTTCCATCAAGAAAGCATTGATAGTCATGCCATAATCCCTTGTTTTTCTGTTCCTCGCAGTATTTTTTTGCCTCATCAGGTGCAGAATCCATAGCCGCCAGATACCAGCCTTCGGAATTATCCGTCTTGTACAAAATCCTGCTGGTTGGATATTTTTTTCTTCCTGTTCCATTGCCTTATTCCTATAATTCATATCTGCAATTATATTATACAAGGGTATTATCGGAAGTTCACGGAAAAAAAGTTGCGAAATCTCAAAAAATCACTAAGCAGGGAAAGAGCCTTATCAAAGGACGACCATGCGGGCCACAACACAGTGATAAGGCTCTTTTAGAAATTACAACACGCTTATTTAATACCGTTTTACAAAAAAGATACTTTCTGTTTTTGAAAAAGAACTAACATTGGCTGAGGCCAAAAAGCACCATGATGCAGATTATTAATTCAAGCATAACTCTTCTCCTTATTGAATATTTTTTCAGCTGACAATCAGCAATGGAAAATTACGGAATACTGCTGTCTGTCCTGCTTAGCAGATATTTTAAAACATGCTTCTGACAACATTGCGCCGTTTTCGCAGCTCCAATTAGCAAGTCAGAAATTTATTTGCCTCTGTTAGAGGAAAGTATTGACACAATGTAATTATAAAGAACGCAAAGATTACTTTGTCGTACTGAATTTGTTTCAGAACCTCATTAAGCCGCAGAGATGCTGAAATAAATTCAGCATGACGAGAGACTACTAAAATCAACACCATACTTATATATAACCTAAGCAAAATTAAACTTCTCGCAGAAGAAAAAGCATTTAAAGCCAAATTTTCTAATAACAGCTAAAGAAATTCTGATAACTCAAGTGCTCTGGCCTAGAGAAGCAAATAAATTATCAACAGGCATTTTATCTGTATCTGCGATAAAGCCTGCTATGGCTAACGGCCCAGAATATACGCATTTGGAATTTTGGCACCACTATCATATCAAGAAAAAGCCTGAGACTCTGAATATGCGGAAATTTCCCTGAATCTTAAATAACAATGGGACGGAGAAAAGCTCCGTCCCATTTATTTGACTATTACTGCTGTATTATTACAATACAGGGCTCAGTCTGGCAATACCGTTGTGCCAGCTTTGCCCTGGAGTGTTTCCTCAAAAAGGCTTGTTTTAGAAATATAAGCCACGCTGCCGCCATTCTTAACAAATTCAATAACGGCCTTAATCTTTGGGCCCATTGAACCAGCCGGGAAAGGCTTAGGCTCGCTGTTATACAATTTTTCCAGCTCAGAAACCTTTATTGAGCGTATAGGGCGCTGCGACGGTTTCTGATAATCCAGCCATGCGCCGTCCTCGCCTGTAAAAATTGTAAGGCTCACCTCAATTTCTTCGCCGCGGGCTTTCGCGCGCTTCATCAGCATACAGCCCAGCAGGGCGGAAGCAAGGTCTTTGTCAATTACAGCTTCAGAGCCCGTATACATCTTAATTTTGTCATTTCCCGGAGAACGGCGGACAAAATCCACGCCATAATTGCATTTGTAAACCTGTTTTCCGTCAGCATCTTCCGGTTCAACCTCGCATACCGGAACACCGCCGCCGCCGACAGTTATCGGGACAATGCCTTTTTCAAGCATTGCCTCAATGGCATCTATTTCTACGATGTCAGTGGGAACAGGCGAAGGAACCACGCGGCGCCATATTTCATTTCCGGCGGAATCCTTCTTGTACATCTTCATTTTCCAGCCATCCTTTGCCCGCTGCTCAGCTTCTTCCTTTGTATATGACTGGCCTACATATTTTGTAGGATTTGCAAAAGCAGGATCATTCTTATCCACCACCACTTGAGTAACAATGCCAGCTACCAGATTTTTAAGCCCTCTGGCACGCAGCTCATTGTTAAGCTGGCCTAGCATGAAAGACATTGCTCCCTGGGTATCGGCCACGCATACATCCAGCGGCAGGCTAAAAAGAGAGCCGCGGCATTTCTCCGCGCGGAGCAGAATATTGCCTACCTGCGGCCCATTGCCATGCGTAAGCACATAAGAATCTTCCGGATGGTTTTCCATTATGTCAGCTACCAGGCGGCATGTGTCCGCCGTGCGCTGCCATTGCATGGGAATGTCCGGGTTTATGGCTTTGCCGTTCTTGTCTTTAAGGCCCACGGGGGCAACTTCATTTCCTCCGAAAGCGAAAATTCTTATTTTCTTCATCTTGAAATCTCCTGCTTTTTTTCTTCAATGGCATAAAAAATGCCATATAAATCCATAACAATTATATTAAATGCAAATCAATTTGAAAAATGATAATGAGAATTAATTGTTACGCTTAATTGTTTAACACGCTTATGGCAGCTCTTTATTGCAATGCTGAAGCATGGCTGCTCAAATATGATTCTGCTGCCTTCCTGACCATTACGGCAAATTTGGCAGAGTATTCGGAATCAACAGCCAGCCTGTCCAATAAGGGCTGAGTGATTTCAAGCTGAATGCCTTGCAGCCTGGTACGGTTTACAATATTGCGCGGAGATTTTCCGGGAAGGCGGCGGCATGGATATTCTATATCAAAACCAGCCTCAGCAAGATTATTAGCCATTAATGCGGCAGCCTCTGAATTGCCGCCGCCAATGCATATATTCTCGCCAGTTCCGCTCTGTGCATGCAGGGATATGCCAAGCATGCTTGCCGCCGCTATTTTCACAGCAGGGATGTCATCAAACCTTGCCGCTGTTATATGATATTTCTTTGCGTCAGCCCCAATTCCTTCAAAAAGATAATAAGACCAGTCTTCCCCAGCAATAAGAATAGCCATCTCAGATGTCCCTCGCTCTATATCCCCGCCGTGAATCGCAAAAACAGACGCAGAAGAATGGCGCAACTCATATTTCACTCTGAAATCGGCATTTTCCCTGAAAGATGCCCGTATTTCTTCCACGGAAGAATAACAGTCTTTGTTCTTTTTTGCTTTTTCAAAAGAAACATTTTCTTTTTTTTCATGTTTCTCAGTTTTTACTTTTCGGCATTCGGAACTGTTATCATTCAGAACAGAAGATTCTGCGGCATGAAAAGCGCAAGAAGAGAAAAAACAGAGCAGAGATAATAGCAGGGAGAACAATGATAAACAACGAAAACTTTTGTTAATAAGAATCATAAGGGATAATTATGCGTCCGGGCATTAACTCAGGCATTTTGGCAGGCTTTGAATAATAAGCATTTCCTCGCAAAAAAACATCACCCTTTCCAAGAGGGATATATTTTTCAGGACATAGCTTAGAGCATGAAAATTTTTCAGCAGAAAGCTGATTATCTTGAGCATAAAAACATCTTCTTGTAATGCCATAATATTTATACGGATAGTGAAACGCAACTTTAAGATTGGATTTCATTAAATTTGAAGCAGTCTGTTCTTCGTCTGTCTCAAAAAAAGATATTCCAAACTTCTTTGACATCTCCTGAGTAAAATATATGCTGTTTTTATTCCAAAGATAACATAATATCCTGCCTATAGAAATTTTAACTCTTGATGAAAACTCATTATGAAGCAGTGTCAGCGTTCCAATGTCATTTACCGACACCTCTATCTCATCATGTTTTTTAAGAAACTCTTCAATAACGGCACAAGACTTATTAAGATAGAAATCAGTCAAAGCTGGCAAAGCGGCTATCGGCTTTTTGCCTAAGTCAATTATTTTTTCCAAATGACAGCATTCCGGCAAAAGACGCTCGCAGGCATCACTGCCGACATAAATAACAGACACTTTGTCTGGAATGCGCTTTAAGCGCGAAAGCTGGGCAGGCAATAATGCTGCTGCATATTCCGCATTAATCATGCAGTCTCCTTATGTCAAGAAATATCTGTTTGGACATGGACAAAAAAGCTTCCTCATCTTTGCTTTCTCTAACTAGGGCAAGGAGTTCTTTTGCAAAATTAAAAACTTGTTTTCTATGACTGAAATCGCTTTTCCTTACTAATTTCAGCCAGTCCGCATTATGAGCAAAAACATAAAAGGAATGTGCGTCAGCCCTTAAGCCCGGCCTTATGCAATGGAATTTTCTGCTGCTGCCGGGCATTGAGAAAGGGAGCTGGCAGAATTTTTTATTTCCAAAAAGGCCTCCGCAGCCCTGGCACAGCCCATCATAATTAACGCAAATTTCATCAGCCTGAAGAAAAACCTCGCTTTCCATTCCGCTATCCTTAAACATTGATATTGCTTCCTCAGGAAATAAAGACTGATAAACAGCAAAACGTTTTACTCCAAGAGAGCGGTAAAAAGATAAAGCAGAGCGATTCAGACACATCGCAAGGCAGCTAAGGTGCCATTCAGGATTTCTTGCATTTTTAGGATAACGGAGGATAAATTCAGGGCTGGCTACAATAAAACCATCTATCCCGCATTCAGTCAAAAGCTGCATTTTTTTTAAGGCTTTATCTATACCGAAAACATTTACGTTTATATCGTTTACCGCTACAAATAGCCCGCAGCCATGGGAATGCGCAAATTTAATGGAATCTTCAAAATCATGCCTGTTCCCTATGCGGAGATTTTCACCTAAATTGTCAACATGGCTTGGCAAATCAGATAAGCCGAAATAAAGTTCATTGGCGCCATTGCTTATGAACCATTCTGCTTCATCAAAAGAGCAAATTCCAGCTTTTATTTTCATATAACATTCTTTTTTGCTTTATAACAGGGATTTATGCTCCAGTAGTACTTGCCGCCAGAGAAACGGCGTTTTATATACCCCAGTCCTTCAAGCCTGCTGCCTGTGTTCATTACTGAATTTCCGTCTGTGCAATCTTTGCATAATGCGATATGCCTGGCGGCTTCAAGCACTTCCGCAGTGCTTTTTTCTTTACCGTCTTTAAGTATTTCAAAAAGACATTCCTCGTTTTCAGTGAAAAAAACAGGCTTTTTATTTGAAGAAAGGGATTTGCTTTCCTCATTTAATGCTGAGAAAGGCTTTTTTAAACCTGAAGGCGGCACATAATCTCCGAAAATTTTAATATAACTGCGCTCAAGCCCGGAACACTTGTCCTTAAGCCGGCATTTATCGCAGCCTGGAACTTTCTGCCTGTCCGCCGCAGATGTGTCATCTAAATTTGTATGCCTGCCGTCCGGATCAGCGACAGTGGTATTGAAAGGATTAAGTCCTATGCTAAGAGATTCCCTGCCTTTAAGGAAGCAGGCCGGCACATTCAAAAACAGAATTTCATTTCCAAGCCCTATTTCTTCCATAAGCCTGGAAGCCTCAGCAAAAGGCCCGGTGCAATCTTCAAGGGGAATGCCAAGCTCAGAGCTGTTCCTGAACATAGCGCCTACATAAAGCGGATAAACTATTATGAAATTCCTCACGCCCATAGCCAGGAAAGAGCGGATAATGTCCGCAAGGCGATGATAAGTGTATTTTGTAATCAGAATATTGACGCTTATGCGGACTTTCAAAGCCCTTAATGTTTTAAGACCGGCAACAGACTGTTCAAAAGCCCCCGCATGGCCCATCAGCCGGTCATGCTCTTCAGGCATGTCAGAAGCGAAGGACAGCTTGCATAGAGTAAGGCCAGCGGCTGCCAGCCTTTTGCAGAAATCCCTGTCGCCAAGCCTTATGCCATTGGTCTGAACTCTTATGAAGGGAAAGCCTATTTTCTTTGCCAGTGAAATTGCTTTTATTATATCCGGCGAAACTAGCGGATCTCCGCCAGTGAAGCCTATTCTGCGGTATCCTTCCTGCCAGGCAATGTAAATGCTTTTTGCCGTCTGTTCAAATGAAGCCAGGCGGGCTTTATCAAAATTGCCTTGTGAACAAAACATGCACCTGGCATTGCAGGTATAATTCAGCATCACTTCATAACAGGCATACGGTGAAATCTTCTTCATATAGAATAGGCATGCGCCTTGCGGAATACAGGTATTTTCAGACCTTCTTCTGCCATAAGGGACAGTTCGCGGCGCACTATGTCTGCGAGTTTTTTCTGACTTTCAAAAATTTTCTTTTTCTCACATTCCGGCATGCTTAGGCCGTCAAGCCTTGCCAATGTTCCGGCCAGACAGGCATTGCAATGAAATTTTCCTCCGCGGCAGCTTAAATTCGCAAAAAAGCTATTTCTTTTAGCGAGCCAGCTATTTACATATCCTTTTTCATTATCCTCTTTTTCGCTCAGACATGTCAATTTTCCTTTAAATACAAGCTCATGCCCGGTTCTTGCAGCAAGCGGCAGGGAAAGAAGCTTATCGCATGGATAAAATTTTCCAGCTGCGGACAAAGCAAGGCTGTCGCATTCTTCCGAAACAGGCTTGCCGGCTGCCAGAGCAAGTGTTTCATACATATTGGAAATACGAAAAGGGAGGCTGCCTGATGCCGCATAACTTAAATATTTCTTACGGAATGAGATTGCGGATTCCTTAAGAACGGATAAAGACTCATCAGGCCAGAAACAGGACATGTCCGGAGCCCATCCTATTGCACAAAATCCGAGGGAGGCAATATGAAACAGATTATCTCCCAGCAAAGATGCTGTTTCCGGGCATACTACAGAGCATATATCTATCCCTGCGCGCATATTTTGAGGCACTGAGGCAAGCACCGCATCATAAACGGATTGCCCGTTATTTTTAAAATGCCTGAACTGGTCATTGCATGCCTTGCGGCCATCAAGACTTAAGGCAATGCTGACATTCTCTTTTTCAAAAAAAGAAAACCATTCCTGATTAAGCAGCGTACCATTAGTAAAAACTCTTAATGGCATATCGGGAGAAAGCTTTCGCGCGGCCAGAATCCATTTTTTAAGCCAGCGGCCCTGCAAAAGAGGCTCACCGCCAAGAAATGTTATTTTGGCATGACAGTCTCCATTAATATTATTGCTGGCCAGCATATCAGTTTTAGCAAAATTTATAAATTCAGCTATGCCTCGCAATATAGCCGGGCCATCAGCATTTTCTTGCGGAGCTTTGCGCAAATAGCAATATGAACAGGAAAGATTGCAGGCCGGACCGGGAAAAACGGTAAGATGGGCAAATGGGAAAAATGGGAAACTGCTGGCAAATTCTTTTTCTTCTTTTGTTATTACAGGCTTATTCTTTTGTCCAGAAAAACACTTATTTTCAATAATATCTTGTTCTGCGATGCTCATTATGCGTTTCTTCATCTGTATCGGCATTTCAGTAAAAGGATTCATCTCTTCTTCGCCATAATGGTCAAGATACACATTCCAAAGCCCTTCGCATACCGATGCCAGCGCGCATGATTTGCAAGGAATGCCTTTGCGGCGGCTTATATTGCGTGAGCCTATTGAATCTTCATTTATGAAATCCTGTGCCCAATGCTCAGAAACATAAAGCTGTCTTTCATTTATCTCGCTTATATGGTCAAGATGCTCAGGAAAATGGCATAGGGGCACATATCGGGCTTTCCATTGAGTAAGCCCGGCATCCATGCCTATGTCTATGGCTTTGCGAATGAAAGGAGCGGCTTCAGATATTTTCGGCACAATGGCATCAAAATCATTGAATGCGCCGCCATAAGTGGGATCAACAAAAATATATTCCACATTGGTAAAACGCCGCCTGGCATATATTTTCGCTATTTCCGGCAAAAAGCGGAAATTCTGTTTGACAACCGCAGTATTCCCATAAATCCTTTTGCAGCCCAATGCCATAAAATTTTCTATGCCCCGGCAAAGTTCGTCAAAGCTTCCCGGGGCCTCAGTAAGCATGTCATGTATTTTGGCAGAAGGGCCGTGCAGGGAGAAAATAACTGAATCCAGCCCGGCCTCAAGCACGCTGCGCGCATATTCCTTGTCAGCAAAGGCACGCCCGTTTGTTGCGCACAATACTTCTTTTATTCCCAGTTTCTTTGCCGTCTTCACAAGCAGGCGAAAATCCCTGCGCATGGTTGATTCGCCGCCTATCATTTCAAGAATGTCCGCACCTTTTGCGGCTGCCGCATATATTTCCCTTATAAGCTCCGCAGTGCTCCGTGAAGGCAGATTGCGCTTATCGGCATCAATGCAAAAACGGCAGTGATTGCTGCAAGCATATCCGGTAAAAAGGACAATTTTCTTTAGTTTTGTTTTCTGCATCGCCTTAGGAAAAATTTAAAAAATTACCTGCAATTTTGCATTTTCTATCTAAAAAGGAGGATAGCGATATTCTGCTTAAAAATCAAAGTAATTATTGCGCCAAGAAAAATCCAGCCGGCGAAAGGCCTGCCTTTTATCACTTCGTATCTAAAATTAGGCACTGTTTTTCGAAAATTTACCGCATTATCTTTTAATATTTGCACCTGAAGTTCTGTCAGCCCTTCCTTAATAAATGACTCATCTTCAAAATTGGGGTCTCCCTTAAGAGAATCACGGCTTTTGTCAGATAAAATCATGCCTTGACGCAGCTGTTCGGCATATAAAAGCTGAAGGTCGGCCTGTTCCATAAGAAAAACAACAAAACGCCGCAAGAATACGATAAGTACGCTAAGCCTTAAAGCATCAATAAAAGCAGTCTCCGCAAGCTCTATTAGCTTATCAGGGAAATATATGTAGCCTAACACCACAAATGATGCGTAAAAAATAAAAGAAAATATAATCCAGCCTTTTTTTTGAAATAAAGGGGAAATCTTATCCCATAGCAAAAAGAGCAGGAAAAGCATAACGGCAGGATCTGAAACCAGCTTTGCGGCAGCGAATCTAACTGTAAGAGATATTGTGCGCTGCAATAAGAAAAAAACAAGCATGCCTGAAAGAACGAAAATAATCTGCCAGCCTTTATATTTTTTCTTCAGCTTATCTATTTCAGAAAGAAAATTATAATACACTCCATCAAAAAAGGATCTTCTATCCATCTTCTGCAAGCCGGAAAGAAAAAAAGTTCCAAAAGCCCAAAAAGAGGCTGCTACAAAAACATTAATCATAAAATAGAAAAAAGTTTTTGTAGGAAATCCTGAGACATTAGGATTCAATAAAGGAATAATTGAAGCAACAACTATAAAAAATTTAGCATCTCCTGCAGGCCAGGAATCAGCATACCATAGCAGAATAGCAAAAGCTGAAGCCAAGAAAAAATGCAGGATATAAGATGCATAAAAAGATGGAAGCAAGAATGTTTCCACATTAACTTTTGGCATAAGCCCCGGATTGGTTCCGATAATGGTAAAGACAATATGTATGGCTAACAGCAATGCTGCAAGTTTCATTCCAGTTATTATGCTGACATTTTTTATTTTGCAGGTATTTATATCATGATTTACAACTGAAAGGCCCCATATCGCAAATATAGCCGAAAATAAAACAAGAACTATTCTCATTGCTTAATAGTCTCCAACTCTGACGAACCAAAAAGCCTATTATAATCAATCATCAGGCCCACACAGTCTTGTCGCCGGCAGCATTGTCCGCATTTTTCCTCAGGATATACCCGTTCTTCTTCTGGCAAAGTTATTTTAGCCCTGCAGCGAAGACTGGGCTCAAGAACGCATAAAGGGTAATGATATAAATACAGACATGGGAATTTTTCAATCAGAGGCTTAGCTGCCAAAACTTCTTTTGCTGAATCTTTGAGTGAAATATGAAGTTTTTTTTCATTTTCCAATGAACTTCCTTCTATTTCAAAATGTATTATAGCCACAGTATATGCGAAAGTATTAGGAAAATTTTCAAGCAGGAATTTCAGAGTCTTTTCCATGCGCAGCTTTCCTGTGCCGTGTTGTATATACCTTATTCCAATGCTATGTCCTGGCGGAGCAAATCTAAATAGGCTTTTCAAGGCTTTTATGGTCTGATTAAAAGCTCCTTTTACGCCTGCTATATAATCATGTTCATCAGGGTCTGATGAATGAAGCGGAATTATTGTCCTGGCTGGGGTTCTTATTATTGAAAGATATTGTTTCAAAAAAGTCTCATCAGCAAAAGTGCGCCCATTAGTCAGCAGCGTTATTTCCAAGTCCGGACAGCGCTTTCTATAATAACGCAGAAGTTTCATAAAGTCAGGATGTAAGGTTGGCTCTCCTCCTGTTAAAGTTATATACCGCGGATCTTCAGCCCCTTTATAGAAAATGCCTCTATTTCCTTTCAGATACCTTTCCATTTTTTCTATCTGCTTGCGAAGCACATACTGATCAGAAGGGCCTTCGGAATATTCCTTTCCGTTGGTGCACATTATGCATCTGTTATTACATTTATTCCACACAGAAACCGCAGGCATCAGTCAATCCATCCTTTAATTATTTCCCGGTCAGCCGGGTTCCTTAAAGCGGCAAGCACAACATAAAATACCGCTTTTTGAATCTCACACCAATAACTGCCTTTCATATTGCCATAAATACAGCCTTGAGCCGCTTTATTATGAACAGGGCACACCCCGCAGAAAGGCTTGAAAGCGCAGCGGGCGCATGCCGGCTGTGATTCCAAACAGGAAGCCGAGGCACACATAATTGCCGAAGGCTTCACAAATAACTCTCTCCATTTTGTAGCATAAACAGAGCCTAGCATGAAAGAGGCATCGCCACCAGCGCCAAGCATTCTGCCTTCATCACAGGAATAAACATTGCCATCCCAATTATATGCAAGCTGCCCCGTAACTGCGCCGCAAGGACTTTTTAAATCCAAATAGTTAGGATTCTCAAAATGAAAAAGCTTTCTTGCGAAAAGAGCGGCATTTCTTTCCACAAAGCGCTCGCCACATCTGTTTATTTCCAAAACCCTTTTTAGGGAACGGGCATAAAACAGTTTATACTCCAATGGATCATAGCCTATGTCCTTCCAAACCGTTCCGGCATGGCCTATAGGCGATAAAGGCCTGATAAAAATACCGCCTAAGCCCAAATCTCTATATTCATCTACGATCTTTTCAGGAATAGACAAGGAATGCTTAGTAGTGGTCATCAGGGCCGATGGCAATGAATCAGGCTTGCCAGAAGACGATGCGGCTGCCGCAAAACGTTTAATCCAATAAACAGCTTTATCATGACCGCCGCTATTGCCATATCGGCGGTTGAGGTTATGAAGCGCTGCAGGCCCGTCTAAGGAAGTGCAGACAGATACCCCCTCATTGACAAAAAATTTGAACTTCTCTTCATCCATTAAAGAAAGATTCGTCACAATAGCCATGCGCATGTCTTTCTTATAAATCTTATTTTTTTCTTTAGCATAAATGACAGAACTTTTAACCACAGGCCAGTTAAGCAAAGCCTCGCCGCCCTGAAATTCAAATGTTATGCAGTCATTAGGAGTATTAAATGCCAGGTCAATGCTTTTTTTTGCCGTTTCCAAGGTCATCTCGGTTCCTTTTTCCTTCTCAGAAACAGGCGCAACACGGCAATATATGCAGGCATGGTTGCATGCCAAGGTAACAACAAGTATATGAAGGCTAGGGCCGTAAAAAGAGCCGGAGGATGCCATATATGGCAAAAGATCCTGCGGAAAAGATTCTGCAGCCAGCAAAGGCATGCCTGATACATCAGTTAATGCCCAGCGGCCAAATGAATCGCTGCAAAAAATGCCAGATGGCATTCGCTCACAGTTTTCAGGATTAAAAGCAAGCTGGCGGCCCGCATTCTGATTAACAGCATTCATGTCCATTAGTCTTCACCGCCATGCATATCAATATATGTTTTCTCCACAAGTTTAGGGAGAGAAATAAACAGGGGAGTCCTTTTCTCTTCAGGAATTTCACTGTAATAAGGCTGCGGAAGTTCTTTAACGGCTTTGAACTCATTTTTTCCAAAAAGATTAATATATGCTTTTTCTATGCCATAACACTTTTCTTCCCATATACAATCAGCGCATTCGCTGATTTTTATTCTGCTGTCATATTTATTTATACGCAAACGCATCCCAGGGATAACCCTAAGCCCTGACATAAACTTGTTAGATTCGAAAATAAAATCTGTAATTCTATATGCATAAGAATCCAAAACGCATGGAGGCATGGTTTCAATAAATGGAGGGAAAATATTAGCTTTTAAACAATGCTCAAGCATTTTTTTTAATCCTTTTGCAGCCTCTGACATTGGAACAACAATGCTTTTTATATTTTCAGCATTATTCCCATTAAGCGGATCAAGGTTGCCTTGAAGCTTTGCATAATGGAAAATGAAGAAACTTATGCCAGCTTTATAATAGAAATCCACATATTCGGCAAGTCTATCATAAGTTTGTTTTGTAATAACACATACTGCTATCATTGGAATGCTTAAAGATTTCAAATTTCTGATTGACTGCAATAAAGCATCATATCCGTGCTCGGATTGCGTAAGGTAATTAAAAGCATCCGGCTCATGAGAAGGGATGTTCAAATGAACGGCCTTTAATTTCAGAGAGGCAATTTTTTTCGCATATGGATAATCAGCAAACTTTAGGCCATTGCTAAAAAGAACCGTGCCAATATATCCGATTTTATTTGCAAACGCAAGCATATTAGGAAGCTTATCATAGACAGTAGGTTCTCCTCCTAAAACAGTAAGCATGCGGCAGCCTTCTTTATATCCTATATAAATCTTCTCACAAATGGAATGAAAAGAGATTGGCTTGCTATGGTAATTATTATTATCCTTTGAAGTAAAACAAAACCGGCAATTTCTATTGCATTCATAATTAGGATATACTTCAATTTTCTTTAATAAATGCCCGGGAATTTCACTCATAGGCCAAACTCCACTTATTAAAAATATCCGATTTTTCTTTTTCTGCATTGAAGGAAGAAAGAAGCTCATATACCTGTCTGTACAGCGTGCATCTCTCATTTGCAGCCATATTGCCATGAATGCTTCCTTGTGTTATATAATTATAAACAGGCGGCACGCGGCAATATAAAGAAGAGGGGCAGCGGGAACACATAGGCTGGCGCAATTCCGTAAGAGAAGAAGCTATAAGGCGTATTGCAAGCGGCTTTCGCATAAGTTCCGCAAAGCTGCATGAACCGGCTGTGCCAAGGCGGAAATATTCATCCCCGCTATTGGAAAGCATGCGGGCCTCATCAGAGCCGTAGATTCCCCCATCCCAGTTATAAGCAAGGCGGTAAAGAATATCCAGATTCTGATACCGCGGGCGAGCAAGGCCATTAAGCTGTTTCGCAAAAGCAAGGGCAGCCTTCTCATAAACAGGAATTCCCTTTCTGTTTAATTCCATTATATAGCTGATTGCCTTGCCGTAAAAATTCAGAAATTCAGAAGAAGACACTCCGATTTTATCCCATGCCTGAAAAGCCCTACCCAAAGGATCAACCGGGCCAAGCTGCACTCTTTTAAGCCCGCAGGCAATAAATTCATCAACTATCTCTTTGGCATAAGGCAGTGAGTGCCTGGTAACAGTGCATATAGCATTCGGATATTCAGTGCCATTTTCAGCGGCATAATCCGCAAAGCGTTTAAGCCAAAATGACGCCTTGGAATGAGAGCTGCCGCCATGCGCAGGCCGGTTAAGGTCATGAACCATAGCTGGGCCGTCTAAGGATGCGCATACAGTAATGCCCTGGCCAGTAAGGAAATTAAACTTCTCCTCATCGCATTCCTGAAGATTAGTAACAACCGAGAAAAAGACCGGTCTTTTTTTATGAGAAGCCATTTTCCTGGCCTTAAAAACAAAATATTTCAGCAGAGGAAAAGTCAAAAGAGGCTCTCCGCCCTGAAATTCCAGC